>JAEEGF011586631.1_pt1 | contig 30738 bp, 7 predicted proteins | sample 9134171 | NCBI WGS metagenome assembly JAEEGF01 (sample SAMN16246542, study PRJNA631951) | gut metagenome | biome: gut microbiome; feature: rumen; material: AP-attached | host: Bos | place: Iran: Karaj | collected 2018-10 | reverse complement strand
CTTCTCTGACGGCACAGAGGTGCCCGAGGACATCTCTGCCACTAAAGTGGTTGGTGGAGAAGAGGAACTTGCCTTGTTCGGCATAGAAGACAAGGAGGATAATCTCTATAACTACGGTCAGAACTACTCCAACTTTGTGAAAGGCTCTGACAAGTTCATCCCTGCCGGCCTGACCAGTACTTCAATAGGAGTACCCAGCAATTACGGCCTGTACTTCCCGCTGGGTAATTCCATAATGACCTTGGTGTACTGGCTGGATGCAGACTCCTTGAAGGAAAACAAGCAGGTGCGCTATGAGTTAGGCGAGAACAGATTCTTCGCCAGCGATGGACAGGAGATAACCCTTCTTCCTGTATTCCGTTACAGTAGACAGCAGAACACCCTTAACACCCGTCGCTCATCAGCCAATATGAGGTGGGACTTCCGTACAGGTTACGGAGCTCAGCCTATGACGCTGGGCAGTGAGGAAGAGTTCTATTACTCCACCCACTGTGACATCGAGGCGCGTGACGGCAGCGATCTTACCATCGATGTGCCGATAAAGATTAACACCACCGCAGCTAAGGTGATAGATATGGAGGGTAACAAGCTGACCAACGAACAGGTTGATACATGGATGTCACTTACCGAGGGCGCTGTCATCACCATGCCTTCAGGTCAGAACGCACAGTTCACCCTTGCCACATACCAGCCTATACTCCGTGGAGGCACCACCATCAACGGTCGTGCACCGGATAATATAGACGATGAGTACATCACTCGCAACAACGACGGCGCATACCTCTACACATGGACAGTGCCAGAGGTTGACCTCGAGGCAACCCTCGTCATAGGCAATGACTTCTCGTTCTATCAGTATCTCAGCGCTTCGCTGCCTGATGCCGAGTACCAGTACCTTAACTTTGCTACCAACAATGCCAGCATGGGTACGGTGTCAGTATCGCCGGCGGGTATGGAGACCTCGCGCGGACTGGCATACACCAACAATGCCAGCGTGACGCTCAGCGCCAACCGCAACAAGTACTATGAGTTGAAATACTGGCAGGATGACGAAGGCTACCGCTACTATGTACGTGACTGGGACTATGACGCCCAGGCTGGTGACTACCTGCACAAGGCAGGACAATATACCGATGCCGACGGCAATGTGCTCGGCACCTTCTCTGGTAAGAAGATAAACGACGTGCCATACTCTTGGTCATCTGCCACACCTGACGAGCTGACGATAGACATGACCAAGTATATCTCGCTCAGTGCTTTCTTCGGACAGAAGAAGTCTTACTACATTGACTTCTCTGCAGGTGGCGAGGCTGCCGGCCTGCCGCCATACCAGCAGCATGTGGAGTGGGATGAGAAGTTCACCATGCCTTCACATAACCAGCACCTCTACATAGAGGGCTATACCCTTGATTACTACACTGACCATCTTGGTAACCGCTATGACTTCGGTGAGGAGTATCAGGTGACTGACGAGATTGCCGTAGGCGGCGACTTGCTGCTCCTGCCTCACTTCTCTGTCAATACCGTGTCACGCGGTCAGCTCACTACCTCTTCTGTCGTAGAGTGGCCTCTGTCTGCAGCGCTCGGTGCACCTGCCATCTTCTACCAGAACTCTATGGGTCTGACGGTGGAACAGCTTGATGTCAACGGTACTAAGATAGACCTGCCTCTCTATATCGACGGCAGTAGCGGCATGGTAAGTAATGCCGACCAGAGCAGCGTGGTGGCTGAGAGAAGCTGTACTGTCAATAAGAATGCAGTGTTCACTCTGCCTGTAACGTCTAACTGCACCATAGAGCTACACTCTGACGCTGGTGAGGTAAAGACAACCACCATCGCCGGCACCAATGCATATACTACAAAGAGCAGTGACGGACAGACTGTGACACTTGACTATACCGGCTTAAACGCAGAGGAACAGATCGCCTTCGCTGGCGACGGTGGCAGCCGCTTCACATATGTTAAGGTTACATATAATCCTGTCAGCGGACAGCCTGAGCTCACCGGTGTGAATATAGACAATACGGCTGTCAGTGCCGCTGACCTCGCCACCCTCAAGAGCACCACACTGTTGGAAAAGGATTATACACCTACATATACTGGTAGCAGTATGCCGGTGGTGGCAGCCACTACCACAAGTAACGGCACCACCGTCATAACACAGCCTACACCAGCCAATCCGGTTTCTACCATCTTGTTAAAGACAGCAGGCGGTGTGACGGTTGCTACATATAACATAGCATTCAATATCACGGGTACTATTGCTCCTACAGTGGATGCGGTCACCGTGAACGGCAGCGATGCCAAGAACTTCACGGTCACTAATGTTGAGACAAAGGGCGTCATAGCCGTTACTCTCGACCATGAGCCGGGCAGTGTGACACTTGCCGATAACACCGGTCTCGGTCAGCAGATGAAGGGCGTGGCTGACGGCAACAAGCTGAAGTTCTCTTTCTGGGACTTGGACTACGGCCACACTTACACCCTCACCATCCCTGCCGGCACGTTGAAGGACGTGTACGGCGAGGCGTACGGACAGGCAGTGATTGTAACCTTCACCACCAAGGCAGAGCCAGACGATGTGCCGCATGCGTTGTATAACTTCGTGGTGACACATAGGCAGAGCTTCGACGGCAAGACACAGACAGCAGGGGAGCGCGAACAGATACTCCCTGACGAAGTGCTCGCCAACCTCGATGCCAAAGGCATAGAGTACGGTACGCTTGACGAGGGCTTGGCAAAGGCCAATGCTGCCGGTGGTACAGACCGTTACTATATCTTCGTGCCTGACGGTGAGTATCAGATGCAAGGCACAGAGATGCTTAACGGAACGTATGACTCGCATAAGGATAACTCATACAGTTATCTTGGCGGTAAGACTGATGCGTCAAAGGCTATCACAGTCAATGACTTCCATAACGGACAGTCTTATGTGAGGCGTGATAATGTGTCTGTCATAGGTCAGAGCCAGGACAGCACCATCATCTTCAGCGATCCATATATATATGGTATATCATACACCAATACGCTCGGTGTGTCTGCCAAGAAGGAGAACGCCTACTTCCAGGACTTCACCGTGGATAACCGCTACTCGTGGTTCCAGGTGGAGAAGAACATCACTAACCCAGGCGACCAGTCTGTGGCAGTAAATGACCGTGGTGTACACTCTATATGGAAGAACGTGGTGATGAAGGGATACCAGGATACTTACTGCTCTTCGTCTAACACCTCGTCAACACAGGGTAAGTCTCCGGGCTTCTACCGCACTCACAGATATTATGAGGACTGCTCCGTATGGGGTACCGTCGATTTCATCTGCGGTGGTGGTGACGACTGGTGGGAGCGTCCAGTCCTCGTACTGCGTAAGCGCTCTACACCTAATAATATCGTGGCTGCCAGCCATGTGTCAAAATACACATCGGTCAACTATATAGGTGCAGACTACCTCTATGATGAGCCGTGGGGATATGTGTTCAATAATGCTGTGGTAAGATGTGAGAGCGCCGAGGCTGCCGCACTGCAAGACGGCAGGTATAACATCGGACGTTGCTGGCAGGGCTCGCCTAACCAGACGTTCCTCTATCCTGTATATGAGTCCATACCTACATCAGTGGGTTACACTGTCATGAGCAAGAACCTCGTCTGCCGTATGCATGAGTACGGCTCTATGAATGCCGACGGTACTATAGCAGACCTTACAGGACGTACGCTACGTGCCGCTTCACCAGCTGCCGGCTCTGACGACTGCATACTCACCGCCTCACAGGCTGCGGAATATACCGTGCATAATGTGCTCGGAGGTGATAATGCATATGACCCGACGGTGTTTACCAAGCAGGTGGACCTTGACGGTGTGATACCAATACAGACCGATGCTGGCATCTCATGGACGGGCAGTGACCAGGCTCTGTGCTATGTCGTCTTCCGACTAAATGAAGAGACAGGCTTCTTCGAGTTCTTTGATGTAACCTCTGAGACGGTATTCTCGCCTGATGACTCACAAGACGGCAGGGTGTTCTATGTGCGTGCAGCTAACCAGCGTGGCGGACTGGGTAAGCCTACCAAAACTGTAGTGTTCAGGAAGGCTGACACCTATATTCTCACAGTGCCTCATCTCAGCGGACTGGGAGAGGATGATGATGACGAGGAAGAGTGGAAAGGATGGAGTACCATCTGTCTTGGATTTAATGCCAAGGTCCCTGTAAGCAGTATCAATGAGGACGGCACAGAGGGCACAGGTAACATCACAGTCTATGGTACCGGCACCCCGTCTGATAACAATAAAGTGCTTGAGGGCAATGTGCTTCACCTGAAGAAGGTAAACTATATGGTGGCAAACTGTGGTTATATAGTATATGCCACTACGGGTGCCAAGTCTAAGGACTATCTCTTTAAGAAGACATGGGACCTCAGCAATATCACCAACGGTTCCAACTCCAGCATACTGGGAGGTAACCCGTCTGACGAGAATGTAGCCGTAGGTACGGTGAACTGCTATACCATGGCTTACAAGAAGACTATCAACCCGGACTGTGTGGGCTTCTATAAGTTTATCGGCGATGAGATACCGGCACATAAGGCATACCTCACCGTGGAGACGCTGGCTAAGAACGGCATAGTTCTCGAAACCGAGGCTAAGTTGGGCAACCTGTCCTTCGTCTTTGAGGATATGGATGAGACCTTCTGCCTGTATGATGTCAGTGAGGAGGCTGACGGTATCGCTACCGTACGCTCTGTAGACTCTGCTGCCTCGGATGCTGTCTTCGACCTTGGCGGCAAGCGCCTCGACAAGTCGCAGCTGCGCAAAGGCATGGTCTATATCATAGGAGGAAAGAAGGTGCTGTGGAACGGCGGAAATGAGTAAAACACAAAGTGTCACAAAAACAGATGTTTTTGTGACACTTTGTTTATTTCCGAGCAGGTTTCGTAACGCGAAAACTTAACAACTGTTAAATACCGGTAGACATCGTGAAAGCTATGCTTTTACCGTGTAAAAGCTATCGAATGACGTTGTAAAAGCTATGCTTTCACACTGTGAAAGCATAGCTTTCATTTTGTCATTTGCCCACCTCTGTTTTTTCGCCTATTTTCCATGTGAGTTTTCACAGCAACGTATCGTCGTTTTTTTGAACAAGAATAATAATCGTCTCAACTTTCGCAAATCCTGATTTCCTGATATTGAGTGTCGCTTTGTGACAGGAACCTCACAGGTTCATTCAAAATATATTTGCGGAATTATAAATGTAACATTCTTGCGTTGCCGAGCGCGTGTTCAAGAAATGATATGTTATTCTAACATGTAATTCCCATTAATGCCCACTAATTTTTCATTAATAATTTATTCCAAGATTATAATTCCTGATTAATTTATGGTCAATTTCTGATAATTCGTGTTCAAAATTATATTCGTTTTTCTAACATGTAATTACCATGAATGTCCACTAATTTTTCATTAATTAATTCTTTCTGTAGATTATAATTTCAAAATAATTCTTCTTAATAATTCTATTTAATAATTAGTGAAATCCGTGTCATCTGTTTTAATCCGTTGTTAAAAAAAATCCTGTAATCCCAGTAATCTGTGGTCGTATTATATCCGTACAATCCGTTTTAATCCGTTGTTAAGATTAATCCTTGTAATCCCTGTAATCTGTGGTCGCTATATCCGCATACTCCGTATAATCTGTATAATTAGTTTAATCCGTTGTTGAAAAGAAATCAAATAAATCCCTGTAATCTGTGGTCGTATTATCCGTACAATCCGTTTTAATCCGTTGTTAAGATTAATCCCAGTAATCCCTGTAATCTGTGGTCGCGATATCAGCGTAATCCGTTGTCGGCTTTGTTAACCATAATGTAAAAGAAAGTTAAAAACCCTGCTTATTCAGTTAAAAAATTTTTGTAGTAGATTAAAATGTACTAATTTTGTAGTTTGATGAATGGCATCATTGTGTCTTTTCGTCAAATATTTCCGTGCCATAACATGAAAACACGGTACAATTGAACATGATTAGAAAAAAATAAACCTAAATAAGTATATGGGAATTAAAAGGATTTCTGTTACAATTCAGCGTATGGTGATGGTCTGGGCACTCGTGGCTACGTATGCCTTGAACATCTCCGCAGACACATGGGCTGATGGTCATGCCCCTACGTCACTTACTGAGTCCGGTATAACCGGTGCGGGTACAGCCGCTTCTCCTTACAAGATTACCACTGCAGAACAGTTGGCCTATTTCGGCTCTGTGATGAATGGTAATAACCAGTATTGGGAACTGGCGGCAGACGTTAGCCTTGCCGGTCATGATTGGGGTTATGGCATGAGCTATAATCAGCCGACGGCCTTCTCTGGACATTTTGCTGGTGGAGGTTATACTATTTCGGGCCTGACCTTTAATGTTACGAATAGCTTTTGCTTTGCAGGATTTATCCCAGTTGTGGCAGGTACCGTGGAGAATGTGAAGTTCGCTTCGCCGAGCATTGCATTTAATGCGTGTGGTTATCCTCCTCAAAATAATAAAGACGCATTCGGTACTGTGGCGGCTGTTGTTCAGACAGGCGGTAAGGTGACCAAGTGTCAAGTTACAAGTCCTACACTTTCCCTTAAAGGTAGTTTTGCGCATTATAATCAGGTTGTTGCTATAGGCGGTATGGTTGGTTCCATCCGTGGTACTGGTTCTGTAACCGACAGTAAGGTTGTTGGTGGTTCTATCGTTAATTCTGGAGCGATGGCAATTAGCAACGTGAATCTCTATGTAGGCGGTTTGTGTGGCCAGATGGAGGCAACATCTAATATGTCAGACTGTGCTACGAAGAATGTGACTGTAACTCTTGACAATACAACATATAGTTGGCCAGGAGCTAATGCCTCTACAAAATTCGCTGTGGGTGGTGTAATCGGTGATATAATGAAGCCGGCATCTAATATGCCTGAGCGTGTGCTCTCTTATAATGCCAAGATTAAAGCCCAGGAGGCTTTCGTTGGACCTGTAGTGGGATGCTTCAGTTCTACCTACTATGATAAAGCTGTTATTGCTAATGACTATTCAGGTGAGGGTAATGACGGTGGTGATTTGACGAAGACCGGCACATGGATGTATAACGGCTACAAGGTGCATGTCAATGAGGATTACATCGATAACATGGGCAGACGTAAGAACTATACCAAGGCCCTTGATGGCGAAGGCTATCTTGATGTAGGTAACGCAGAGACTACGCTGCCAAAGACTAACAGTTACAATGGTGCTGCGCGAAAGTCACGTACTGTCGTGTGGTATAACTATCTTAGTTATGATGTATCCAATAATACTTACCAAGGTGTTTATCCTGATTTCGGAGGTTGGACTGCTTTGCCTGATGGATACAGATATTATGCAACGGGCTATAACGCCGGTGCTTATGTTGACGAAGCACAGGCAGAGTCTTACTTTAATACCATAGGTAACCCGGTTTCACGTTGTAAGCTTACCCTCGTAGATGAGAATGAGGGACGCCGTGGTAATAAATTGGCGCATACTATGAAACTTACCGTTGTTGAGGGTAGCATAAAGATGGACGGCAGCGGTTCAACTTCTGATATATTGAAGTGGACATGGTCTGTCAACGGCGTGACATCGGCGGCTTCTCAGGATATGACCTTTAACGTTACTCCTTCTTATAGCAGTGAGACGGTCGTCATCGTTACAGCTACTGATGGTTCGGTGATTTCTTATACCATACCGCGTGCTTTCCTGCCGACATCTAATTGTGATAGCAGTGAGGACCGTGGTACAGAAACCAATCCTTATGTCATAAGTGATGAGGAAGAGCTGCGTCTGTGGTCTGAACTTTCCCGCACCGTCGGTAAGTTTGATAACGCCATCATCAACGGCGTTCTCATACAGGATGAAGCCAAGAAGTTCAATGCCTCTTACTTCGAGCTCGGCGCTGATATCGAAATGGAACAGCGTGAGATAACAAGTGATACGAAGGATGCTTATTTCGGTGACACTTATGCGAGATACAGAGCACGTCACGGCTTCCACCATGAGGATAATTTCCTGCCAATCTGTGGATTGACCACACTTGATAACTATGACTATGATCATACCTTCCGTGGACAGTTCAACGGTAAGGGACATGTCATCAAGAACTTGCATCAGATATGGTCAGGTGGCGGACTGGAGATGGACTATGAAGATGAAGGCATTCAGTCATGGGGACTCTTCGGCGTCGTCAGCGGTGGTACCATCAAGAACCTTATCATCGACGGTGCTAAGTTTGAGCACGACGTATATAACGGTTCCTTCATATATGATGACGCTATAAACGTTTCTAAGCAGGAAGGTGATGCCAGCATAGGTTCTGGTGCGTCAATCGGTGCTGTTGCTGGTATGATTACGGCTGGTTCCGTCATCAGGGATGTTGATGTGAAGAATAGTGCTATCTATGCCTCTAACGTCGATAACCATGCACAGGCTAACGGAACAAAATACAACCAGATAACGATCTGTAAGGGCAATTATGGCTACCCACTCTATGTCGGTGGTATAGTAGGTTGCGTACAGAGTTCTTATTCAAACCGTGGTGACCTCGGTCATAATACAAAGATAGAGTATGTGTCTTCTGATGTTGACATAGACATCATGCCTATTAAAATTAATAATGGTGTGCCATACAACGCTACGACTTATCCTTTCCGCTTACGTTTCCGTGTAGGTGGTATCGTGGGTTCTATGTATTCTTCGGGTAACTACAGTACTATTCCTTGGCCGGAGCATGCATTCTACACAGGTTTGATCCGTACCATGCATGGTACAGCCAGCCCGACGTTCGGCTATGTGTCTTACAACACTATCGCTGGCGATAACAACTATGCTGCTTTCCACAACACATATAAGGGCTATCCAGGTATTATCAAGTCTGCTTACTATAACAACTATTATCTCCGTGATTGCTACAATGACGAGAAGAATAACAATAATACTATCACTGGTAAGACAGCGAAGATAGCCATCCCTACTGCTGGTCTGTTGTATTACAGCTTGGTAAGCGGTACAGACGGTGCTGATCCTGATTATGGTGGTAATATCTGGACCACAGGTAACGATTGTCGTAAGGTCAATCCTGCTACGATGTCGTTCTTTGGTCCTGTAACCGATGATAACCTCAGCGGCAATCCGTTGGTACAGTGTGATGGCGGTGTCAGCACTTTGATTGCTCACCTTGAGACTGGAAACTTTAACACTGGTCGTAATATCTGCAGCCAGTACCACGGTGTAAACCAGGGTATATGGAAGAACTGGTCTCTTGCAGAGAACAGCGACGCTGTTATGCAGGAGTACAATGATCGTGACAGGGAGTATACATGGGTATGGGATAATGAAGCCGGCAGACCACGACTGACTTCTCAGTTGGCTGAGTTCCTTGATGTAACTACAGATGAAGGCTCTACTAATAAGTTCACTGCTACATTGCGTGGCTTGGATAATACCAGCACCAGCGGTTACTCTTATGCTTGGTATGACCGCTGTAAGACAGTATTGCAGGCAGCTGCTACAGAGGCTAATGGTGGTACGAAATATACTCTGCTTCCAGAGACTTCTACTCATGACCGCTATATCTATGCGGTAGCTACAAAGGATGGAGCAAAGACTTATACGTCTGCCATGATAAAGATTCCTGGCACTTTGGGTGAGATAACTCTCGTCATGCCAGATCCAGAAGTTACCAAAAGCACAGGCTCAGGTAACCTGACACATGAGGAGTATATCAGCCAGCGTATCTCTCAGCAGGACTATTATAATCTTGCAGAGTCTATACGTCAGAAGACTCCTGACGTTTACTTTACTCAAGATGATGCAGGTTGGGAGGAGTATAAGAAGACTGTAGCTTCTGAGATTCTGTACCTTGATGAATTTGGAGGTGTAAAATATCTGTGGAAGAATTCAGAGACAGAGCGTATTCACTGTATAACAAGTGCAACATGGAATGAAGCTAATCAAGAGTTTGATGTGACTTATGATGAGACTAAGAAACCAGTCTTCCTCGCTCATGCACAGGATGGAGTGATACTAAAGTCCCATGCTCAGTATTATGGATATAGTGAGTTCCTGGCTCTTGATGCGCGTGAGGGTACTTATGACGCTACTGCCGCTAATTCAGGTTTCACATATAAGTTTATTGACAAGAGACCTACTGGTACGTATGATAGTGATGGCAACGAAATTTATGCGGATTGGGATCGCACGGCAGAGAAGGCTGGCTATTCTTATCCTTACCATGCAGTCACATTGGCTGCTTATGAGGCAGCTCCTGTCGCAAGGCCTAATGAGACCAAGACAAAGATGACTGCTGTCCTCACTCCGTCTGCTGAATCACTGACGAGTGATAACTATCAGGTAACATATACATGGTACTACAAGAACGGTAATCTTGTAGAGAATGCTAATGAAAGTACTTTGGAGGTTGTTAATCCTACGGGTGAAGACCGTGGTGCATATTTCTGTGTTGTAACGGTTAAAGATATGCTTTATGACTGTTACACTCCTGTTATCTTCAGGGACACTGTTGACTATGCATGGGGAGAGAAATATGTGTTCATTAACCCTGACGGTGTTCAATATACTATTGCTAACATTCAAAATGACAAGCCTGCCGACTATACCTTGCCTAATGGTACGGATTTGACAAAGACAGGTGTGGGTAATGATAATAACGATGGTAAGACTCCATATACCCCAGTGCGCACATGGGAAGCAGCTTATGCCCTCCTTGACGAGACAATGTCATGGGATGAGAATATCATCGTGCTCATAGGTAAGAGCTCGGCAGCTGTGACCACAGGCTCTACATTCGGTAAGGGTGACACCGGTACACAGGGTGGCAGCTATACCGATACCTATAATAACTGGAAGTCGCGTGGTGCGGCTATGTTCGGACGTAATGTGACCATCCAGTCTAAGACATCCAATGTGGATGACTATAAGGGACATCTTGAGATAGGTAACTGTGCAAGCGGTAGCTATCAGTACGGTTTCTTCATCTGGGGTGATACCCGTCTCCGTGATATGGAGTTCGGTTGTGACGGTACATCCGGTTATGGTATCATCTTCTGTCAGTATAATAACCTGGAGATGGGTGAGCATCTGAAGTTCGTTGATTGGCCTTCAGCTAACTCTTCTGGTACTGACGTAGGTCCGCTTCCTAACACTGTCATTGCTGACTTGCAGGTGTTCGGCGGTATCAACAACGATAACCGTTTCCGTAACATGAACGGACACATTAATAACTATAAGAAGTACCTGCCTCATCCAGAAGGTTTCACTATAAAGGTGAAGTCAGGTTTCTATAGCAATATCTGTGCATCAGGTCGTCAGACTACAGGTAGCGGTAAGGACCATAACGGTTTGGCAGGATGTCCTGATCAGCCTATCAAGTGTAACATCATCGTGGATATTGACCGCGAGTGGAATAATGCCAACAATCAGTTCCGTCAAGGTGCGTATGCCTCTTACGACGTGGGTGCTGTCATGGCAGGTAACCACGAGGGTGCACAGTATGGTGATATGAACCTTGAGATACGTAGTGGTATCGTCGGACGTATCACATCTGGTTCTCTGGGTAACCAGCGTGCTGCTTCTAATAATAGTTATGGTACAGAAGGTGGCTTCTATGCAGATAAGAGTTATTATGGTAGTGCTAATAATGTATATCTGCCTTTCGATGCTTTCTTCGGCAGGGTAAATATCCTTATTGACCCTTCTAAGTCAGACTATGCTACTGAGAATGAGTCTGTAGAGACCAGAGACCGTCGTGTGATGGTGTCTGAGGTCTATGGTGGTGCGCTTGGTCGTCACATGACGAACTATGGTAATGTAGGTGTCTGCAAATCCATGTTCTATGGTACATCTAACATAACTATTAACGGTGGTACCTTTGACCTTAACACACAGGAGAACGGTAGCAGCGGTGGTAACGGTGCTTATGGCTTGAGTGGCTATAACAACACTACATATAACATTTCTTATGGTGGAAGTAATCACACTTACTATCGTGCCCAGCCAGGTGTTTATGCTGGTGGTGCCGGTGGTATGAGTGGTATCGGTGTTGACTCACTGCATACAAACGACCTGCGTCTGCCATATTATGCTCAGTACGTTAATACAGGTAATTACACCGCAAGTGCATGGGGTGAGAAGGTTGTATTGTACGCTGACTATGACACATGGAAGGCTGCCGGAGGTAACGGCGACAACAAAGTATTTGTGCACTGTTACGATGGTATCGACGAGGAGGGTAACAAGGTTTACACAGATGTGGACCTTACGAAGACCACTTCTACCATCACCATCAACGGCGGTAACTTCTTCCCAAGCTTCAATAAGACCGATGGTACGAACATGCGTATCAAGCCTGAGCAGGATTGTGGTGTATATGGTGCCGGTAATGGCTATGTTAACAACAGTTTGATTGACGCACAGTCAACAAGTACACCAAACCGCGCTCCTAACCCTCTGGCTGGTAGTATCTTCGGTACTCCGGGTGAGACTACGGTACAGATTAATATCAACGGTGGTACGTTCAACTGTGACGTCTATGGCGGTGGTAAGGGTAACGATACTTACTATCAGCTGCAGACTAACGGAAACTGGTACAGCGGCTGGACGGCTCCGTTCAATGTGACAGATAAGAATAACGTCAATTACCTCTCTTATGGTGTTACACGTGACAACTACGGACGTAATGCTCGTATTATAGGTGACGTCGAGATTAATATCGGCGGTGGTACGTTCAAGCATAACATCTTCGGTTCAGGTAAGGGCTCTGCAAGCTGTCCTTACATGGCTGAGATTGTGGGTAATACCACTATCAATATCACAAGTGACAGCACACTCGTAAAGGTCTTCGGTGACGTTTACGGTGGTGGTAACTATGCTAAGACTACGCAGAAGACCGCTGTCAACATTGAGAAGGGTATCGTTTACGGTAACGTATTCGGTGGTGGTAACCAGGCTACTGTCGGTGTGATAGAGGAAGAGCCTCTTTATACTGCAGAATCTTATTGGTCTATTAGTGACAATGTAGCTGCATTGTGGGAAGGCTATGACATGGGTGACCTTGATCCGGATTCCTATGCAGAGATGGTAGGTGTCGTTCGTACTGGTGGAACGGCAGAAAGTCCTGTAGAGCACTATATAGGTGAACTTAAGGATAATCCTACTCAGTCAGGTACTCATCAGGTCGGTACTGGTGGTACATCGGTTTACACTATGACCGAGGATGCTAAGATCTATGGTAACATCTACGGTGGTGGTAACAGGGCAGATGTCTTTGGTGACGCCAACGTGGCTATGACAGCTGGTGCTGTCGCTGGTAATATCTTCGGCGGTGGTAACGGTTATATCGACTCTAATAACTCTAACAACAATGTGAAGGCTGACATCCACGGTAACACCGTTGTGATGCTTAACGGTTACAGAGTGCTGTGGGAGGAGAAGACTAATGGTACAGTAAATGAAACTACTGGCGAGCCTAATGTCATCTCTTGGACCGGTGCAGAGACTCATACGAACCGCAACAGCTTCGTAGAGAATATCAGCTACAATGTTGGTGGAGAGACTAAGAACTTCATCAAGTGGAAGGATACCCATAACGTATATGGTGGCGGTAACTTGCTCTGTACTGTCGATAGTACTGCTCAGGTAACTGTTACAAAGGGTATGACACCAAGAAGTCTGCTTAAGACTGCTGCTTGGCAGAACTCTTATTATGATAACAATAACCCACACTTCTATGTATTCGGTGGTGGCTTGGGCGCACAGACTGTGGCTAACAACACCAAGGTACGTGTGGGTATGGATACAATGTATGATGAGGATAATACTGCTGAGACTACAGACGTCATGGCGAAGGGTACACGCTTCTTCGCTGACGGCGAGGAGGAAGCAACTGCTGATGCCGGTGGCAATACTCAGGATATTAACCTCTATAATAACGGTTACGGTCTGGCTGACTATACCGTGCTCGGTGTGCTCGGTGGTGGCTTCAAGGGTAAGGTGACCTATGACACTAACGTGCGTGTGGGCGGTGCTACGTTCATACACCGTGTATATGGTGGCGGCTACGGTGACCCTGAGCGTGAAAATGCTGAGGTCGTATCTGACCTCGGTCAGGTAGGACGCTCTACAAAGGTGCTCGCTGACGGCGCGTTCATCTATGGTGATATCTTCGGCGGCGGTGCACGTGGTGATGTGACTAAGAGCACATACGTTGAGCTCCAGCGTGACGTTAAGGTATATGGTTCTGTATATGGCGGCGGTGACGTGGCTAACGTTGGTAACACAGAAGAGGCTAAGGTGAAGACAGACACTGTAGCTACTACACTTGTTGCCGGTGGTACAGTGTTCCATAACATCTTCGCCGGTGGCTCTAAGGGTAAGATACAAGGTTCTTCTTTCGTAAACATCGTTGACTCTGTATATAAGGGCAAGACTAACGTTCCTTATGTATATGGTGATGTATATGGCGGTGGTGAGAAGCACTATATCGCTGGTAACTCTAACGTGCTTATCGAAGGCGGACAGTTAGGCGGTGATATCTTCGGTGGCGGTCTTGGTACTGTTACTAATGAAGGTGCACAGGATGTGACAGCTGACATTATGTATGACACTAAGGTGGATATCAACGGTGGTAGCATACTCTGGAAGAAGAGATGTGATGACTACGCTCATGGTACTGTCTTCTCATTCGAGAACAAGGCGTCAATACCAATGTCACGTTTCAAGACTAAGAAATATGTGGATGCTGATACAGCGATGATAAGAGTGTTCTATGATTATAAGAACCAGCGCTTCGTCAGAAACCACAACGTATATGGTGGTGGTAACATCAACTCTGAGGTTCACGGTAAGGCTTATGTGACTATGCGTCACGGTCTGGTAACCGAGGGACTGCAGAACTATGACCAGTCTTCTGTTACTCCGTTTGCTGCTTGCTGGTATGATATGATACAGCAGAAGGCTTATCCACAGTTCTCTGTATTCGGTGGTGGCTATGGTAAGTACACCACGGTACATGGTACTGAGGTCGTAATGAACGTGGCTAACGAGGAGGATAAAAAGTACTCTGCATACAAGGAGGACAACCAGCTGTATCAGCTGAATGAGATTGCACTCCTGTCTGATTGGAAGGGCTTGGCTGAGAGTTCTAAGGTGAGCCGTTACGGCGGTACGAATGCAAACGCTTATCGTCGTTACCGCTCATCACGCTATGCGTGGTCAGGTGGTGTGCATAACCATGTGATGGCTAACCTTATTGGTGGCTCTTGGGCTGGTAAGATTGAAGGTAACACCAGCGTCGTAATGGATGGTACTTCTGGATGTCGTAACATCTTCGGCGGTGGCGTAGGTATGGCTACTGACGATAACAACGAGCTGCTCGGTGAGGTAACAGGTACTTCTACCGTTGATGTGAGAAATGGTATCGTATCTGGTGATATCTATGGCGGTGGTGCCGGTATAGAGTCTAAGAAGAATGATGACGGTCAGCCTGTACGCGACTATACTAACGTTGCTCGTGTACGTCAGGGCGCTAAAGTCTCTATTGACGGTACTGTATCTTCTACTGAATTTACAGGTGAGACATTCAAGAGAGATAACACCCTTGTCTTCGGTAAGGTGCATGGCGGCGGTGACGTGGCTAACGTTGGTAACAATGAGACACGTGCTATTGGTGACACTACTACCGTGGAAGTCGGCAATCCTAAGTTCATGACTGAGGTGCTTGTCAAGGGCGGTATTCTCTTCTCGCAGGTTTACGGTGGTGGTAGCGGTCGTCCGGCTTCTGACTGTGTTAACTACACTGCACTGGGTGCCGTATATGGTAACTCTAAGTTGACTGTCGCTACTCCTACTACAGAGGAGACTGCTCCTTGGTTGTGGAACAGAGTATATGCCGGTGGTGAGAACGGTACAGTATATGGTAACTCTAAGCTCCATATTGCTGGTGGCTACTTGGGATACAATGCCTTCGGTGGTGGCTTCGGTAAGGTTGATACTCTGAGCACTGGTGATCTGCTGGTAACAGACGCCGCTGTCAAGGGTAACACCTATGTGGATGTCACTGGCGGTGAGTGGTGTGTATCACAGATATGGCTTACCGAGGATGCTGATGGTAACGACGTGCGTGCGTGGGCACCAGTGAACAGAGCGCTTGGTCATGTGTATGTACCACAGTATAACCCTGAGACACGTACGTTCATCGTTAACCATAATATATATGGCGGTGGTAATGCCAGCTCAACTATCGGTGGCAATACCTATGTGAAGATGACAAAGGGATTGTTGCAAGACAAGACCATACTTGGAGCAACTTATGATGGTACATTCTTCGAACAGAATGAATGGAGAGAAATATATGACAAGGTAGGTTCTGCCCACTTCTCAGTATTCGGTGCAGGCTATGGTGCTGAGACAACGGTGAAGGGTGATACATACGTCGATGTAAGCATTGACGGTGAGGCGGTTCCTTCTTCTGACTTCCAGGATAATGACGTTGAACTGTATAAGCGCTTCAAGTCATATCAGTCATTGCTCGATATCATAGGTGGTGGCTATAACGGACTGGTAGAGGGTAACTCTAACGTCCACATCGGTGGTAATACGTTCATGCGTCGTGCCTTCGGTGGTGGCTATTATGCTAAGGTTAAGAACTCTAAGGTGCTTGTTACCTCTGGTGATATCGATGAGGTATTCGGTGGCGGTGTTATCGGTGACGTATTGCACAACTCATTCGTGACAATAGGTCAGCATGGTGACTCTACCTTCGTAAACACTGTATATCATAAGGCTAACGATAAGCTCTTCATTAACGAGAATGTCTATGGTGCAAACGACGTATCTGGTGCCGTAGGTATGGAGGATAATAAGGAGGAGCATAATACCGGTGATGGTACTCATGTAATACTGCGTGGTGGTACTGTTTACGGTGATGTATATGGTGGTGGTAATGGTGACTACCTCTATGCTCTGTCACCAACCAATGACACCAAGGTTAAGCCTCATGAGCACTATAAGCTGAATCAGGAGAGTGATGATTCCTATGACCTCGTTTACACAGTGCCTATGCGCCCTGGTATGGTCAGTGCGGCTTCTACATCTCCTGCACAGAGAATTGTGAATATCAATACCTTCAGGCCTATAGCCGTTGAAAGCCGTATTGATATGAAGGGACTTGAAGGTGAACACCTCAAGGTGAAGGGTAATGTCTTCGGTGGTGGTAACTCTGCTACTATCAGAGGTATCGGTCAGACACCTGTTGTTAATATCAACGTGAGTGACTATGTAGAGCTCGGTGGTTTGTTCCTCGGCTCTGACGGTGACAAACTCTTCCAGGACTCTGATCACAATCCGTTCCTGTCTAACTTCCAGCACATCAACGATGTGAACTTGGAGGATACAGTGGATTGGGAGAATGACCCTGCCAACAAGACTATTGCTGAAAGATACCTTCCTGTGAAGAAGGATGACCGTTATAAGGTCTATCCACACTTGCTTGACTTGTATTTCCAGCCTGTGGAGATGGATATACAGCCAACACTTACATGGAATGGTACCAAGACTGGTAATGTAACTAATACTACTATCGGTATCATCTGTTGCGGTGGTAACCGTGGTAACATGAACGTTTATCCTGATGCCGGTAATGTGGTTGATATACAGTTCCCAGAGGGACTGACTGTAACAGGTCATATCATTGGTGGTTGTAACATCGCCAACTACTCATGGCATAATACATCTTCAGGTAAGACTACATACCACGTCGGTGGTTATCTGCTCGGTGAGCGTAAGGGTGAGAACCCAATGATTAACCTCTTGGTTAAGTGTCAGTTCGATCCATCAATAAAGGAGATTGTTTCCGACGGTGGCGTAACTCATAACGAGTATAGCGGTGGTAACGTATATGGCGGATGTTATTACTCTGGTAATATTGTCGGTGACGTTAAGGTTGACGTGCGCAGTAACATGCTTAAGGGCTTGCGCTCAGACTACTTCCCTAACGCTGCTAACTCTTCTGAGCCTGCTTGTAACGTATATGGTGCAGGTTACGGTACAGAGTCTTATGTCTATGGTGACACTTATGTCCTCATCGGTCAGGGTGTAGAGTGTGAGACTAAGGCTACCACCTACTATAAGGATGGTACTCATACACCAGCAAAGGGAGCTGCTAAGCTTAATCCTGATGAAGATGATAGACCGGTTGTTGATTATCTCATATTCAATGATACGGGTACTTCTGTCAACTATGTATTCGGTGGTGGTCTGCAGGGTAACGTGGTAGGTAACACCAACGTACGTTACTACAACGGTCATACACTGCACTCAGTAACAGGTGGTAGCTATGCCGGTTATCTCTGGGGTAGCACACAGTTGCTCGTAGGTTATCCTGAGTACTATGTTGCCAAGAAGCAGAAGGAGTATAATGTTCTGCGTAAGGATGAGAGTGCAGATAACCTTGCTAAGATGTCTCAGAACATCAACGGTGACTGGGATAAGGCTATTAAGCAGCAGATCAAGTTGATGGCTGGTGATATTATAGCACCAACATTGTACGAGAGTATCGTTGCTGCAACTCCAGATGCTGCATCTGACTTTACAAAGAATACTGTAACACTCGCTAATGCCGATCTTGACAGCTGGGATGATGTAAATATCACAATCGACGAGGCTATCTATGGTGGTGGTTACTCTCTCGCATCTGGTTCTTCAGTGATGGCAAACAACACCATCGTGCTGAAGTATGACGAGCAGTATAACGTTGACCCAGAGGATTACCTCATCACTTCTGTAGGCTATGGTGGTAATACTACCATGGTGGTATGGGATAATGTACCTAAGAGTGGTGACTATACTGCTAAGCCTGCTGATGGTGATAAGAACCACATCTTCATTTCTCAGCAGGAGATGGATCCTATCGTACTGCCTGATGGTACCGATATGTTCGGTTACTACTATAGGGATGATAACGGACACTATCACTATGTGTTCCAGGAGAACACCTACTTCGCAGGTGAGTCACTTCCTAAGCCAGCTAACTACACTGGTACATACGTCAGCGCCTACAACTTCGATGCAGAGGGCGGTATGTATGGTGACGGTCACCTCTCATTCTCTGAGGGCTTCCGTACAGGTGAGCTGAGAGGCTACGGCTTCTGTGGCGGTAGAACTGCTGACGGTGCTCTGCTGATGAACTCATTCCAGCGTATGGATATTCTTCGACTTGAGGATTGTAACGTTATCATGCTTGGTGCACGTGACTACGCTACCAACGTGACAAACACTACTCCATACTCACTGTCACGTATCGGCGAGCTTCAGATGGTAAGTCATATTGATGACAGTCATGGCTTGAGTTCTGTCGTGAACAGATATGATCCTGATCCAGATGTTGTCGACAAGGGTTCTAAGGGTGCTCGTAACTTCCTTGGCTTGTCTAACCACATCCTCTATGTAGGTTGTGTGTTCACAAATACTCCGTTCACTGATACCTTCATTAATGGATCGCGTGAGGCTGTTGGTGGAACTTCTTATGTTCAGAAGAAGCAGGCAATCATTGACTCATATTATGATGGCTCTAACCCTGACGGTGACTCGTTTGATAAGCGTAACGATGCAACTGCAAAGAACATGATCGGTATCAGCTCTGGTTATGCTCTGAAGATTCAGAATGTATCAAGTGAGCTTGTAACGAAAGAGGAAGGTGACGGTGATGGTAATACGTATGAACGTATAGCTCTTAGAGACTCTGTGTTCTACGGACCTATCGTTGGTGTGGCAGAGGTTAACCTCCTCAGTGCACGTATTGATGAGGGTGGTGGTTACATCTACTCTGACAACGTACACCGTCGTCCGGCATATGATGGTGATCCTAAGGAAAAGGAAGACTTCCTCATGACAACTGGTAACTTCGTGTTCCCTTATGATGCAGTTAATAATCGTTATATCCTTGACGATTGTTATCCTGATGGATATGATGCGGCTAAGAAGGGTGGCAAGACACCGGAGCAAGAGGATGATATCCACTACTGGTATATCGAGGGTTACAACTACTACTACCAGTTGCATATCACTGGTTACACTTCTGACAGCCGCATAAACGGTCTGAAGTTTGATACAGATAACTCTGACGTGCTGACTATCATGCAGGGTGCCAAGAAGGGACAGATTCCTGTACTTCACAGCGTACAGTGGCGTAGTAACCATCCGGCTGCCACCTATGGTACATGTGATCTTGACGGTTCTTACAATGCAGACAACATTGCAACATATCCTGCTACAATGCAGACTGCAGGTATCACAACTCTTGGAGATGCTACAAACAATACACGTTGGAGTGACGACTACTACCACTTACGTGTAGGTGTCAAGGATAGCACTACGAAGACATATAACGGTGAGGGTGCCATAGGTACTATCATGCGTTACGATGCTACACCTGCATCTAATCTCGTTGGTACGGTACAGACTGATAATCCTATCATCACGTTGCAACTTGAGGACAGGGTGGATAATACTACTACTGCATATTACAATGCACACTTGTCAGAGTCTTGTCTCTCTACTATCGTCCTCACTGTTCCGGCATTGAAGGAGAACGAGACAACACATGTATTGGAGCCCGAGATGCGATATATGAATATCAGCAATATATTCACTGCTAAGAATTATTACACGCTGATTAAGGATCCGACTACCATTGACATGAATGGTACGTATTATTACTTCGATGACAATACGCACCAGTATGAGGTTCTGAATATGGATGAACTCTATGCGGCCTCTACATCAGGTCCTCAGGAATACTGGAAGGTTACTGGTCTGGAGAAGGTATCTGGTAATAATGCATATTTGATACATACTACCGAGGGTGATGTTTCCGCTGACGGTTTGTTCTTGCACACTGCTCGTAACTACACCTATACTCTCTATCTGACGATAGACTATGTACAGGGTCCGGAGCTGCGCGGACATATTGACATCGAGAACTGTGCATTGCCAGGTGAGATGGTTAAGCTGACCACAAAGAACGTCAAGATTGATGTTGACGAATCAATGTCTCCTATCGGTTATTATTGGCGTATCGGTCAGCGTAAGCAGAATGCCGATGGTACATGGGAGTTCAGTGATAAGACCGCTTGGAAGCCATCAACATCTACCATAGATGGAGCTCCAAAGGGATATGACTCTTACAAACAGAACAGTCCTGTCAAGAACGGTGTCTTCAAGGGATGTATATACGACCAGACTGATGACTATCTCGAGATACCTGTATACTACTTCATGAATGGTTATGGTGTACAGTATGGCGTAGAGTTCAACGGTCTTGACGGTAGAATCTTCCCTGTTGACATGGTAACAGCAGACTCACTGCTTGTACATAACTTCCATCGTATGGATACCCACGCAGAGAACAAGAACCTGTATCTGCACCTCTCAGAGGCTGTGGCAAGAGCATACGGTAACGATGCATATACAAAGAATAAGGCTAATTGGGATGAGAAGAAGGTTACTGACGGCTTCGCTTCTATGGACGAGGCAGCCAAGACCGCTTGGCTGACTGATAACCCAGAGCCAGAGTATGTAGCACCTCTGAGCCAGCCACGTATCTACATACAGGATGAGAAGGATATGAAGGCGTTCTATCAGTTCGTTGATAGTATCGGCCGTTACGATGAGAACAACTACATCACAAAGGCCCAGATAGGTAACGCATTGATAAATGTACCTACCGGTGGTAAGTATGCACAGTTCTACTTGTTGAACAACATCGTATTCGACAAAGAGTTCTATCATACTCCAGAGCAGGACTTCGAGGGTGACTTCGACGGTATGGGCTACACTGTAGATATGACTAACGGTAACCGTCTGACTGAGGCTCCGACACTCCTTAACACAGTATCTGGTGGAGTATATAACCTCGGTGTCAAGGGCAGACCGATAGCAGTGTCAGTGGCAGATGACAATGCAGCCCACATACATAACAGCTTTGTATATGGAATGAACAACAAGCAGGCTGTTAAGGTACTGTCAGATGCTGCAACGGCAGAGAACGCAGGTCTTGACAACTGTTACGACCTCACTGTAGCAACTGTAGAGGACTTCAACTATGGTAAGGTGGCATACAACCTTAACAAGTATTACCTTGAAGAGCGCTACCGCCGTGCTAAGGGTGAAGATCCAAAGAACGATCGTATCGAGCAGTACTATGCAAATGGTGACTACCAGTATGCAAGACGTACAGACTCACGTACTAGACACGAGACCGGTGTGGTATATCTGAGAACAGGTAACGAGGATATCCCTGCATACGGTAAGAGTGATACGCGTCACTTGACAGATCACAGAATCGATAAGTCACGTGCAGTTGTTACGAAGTACACTGTTGATGATGAAGACGAGATAACTGAACTCAACCGTATCTATAATAAGGAATATGACTTTGAGATTCACTATGAGACAACTGGTTCTAAGCGTCAGATGACAGCTAATCCATACTCTACTGAGTCTGTTAAGAGCATCGTTTACAAACCTCTGTTTAACGAGCCTTATGCTCAGGAGGCTACTGGTAAGGAGGCTGTTGATACATTGAGGAATGACTACCTGATGTTCGGTCAGGGACTGGATGTTACAGTTGATGAGTTGCCAAGCAGAATCACGAACACGATGAATATGATGGCAGCAAACCGCGTATGGCGTGCAGGTGGCTTCTATGGTTCTAAGCTTGACGAGGGCTTCTATTACAATGCCCTTGACAACATTTCTACCATGGTACATGACCCACGTCTGACAGCAGTTGACTTCAGCAGTTATCGTGATGGTAAGATTACCGCAGGCTCTTATTATAAGGGTATGTCAAGTGTGGAAGGCGATCCTACAGTTCTGCAGAACGTGTTCTATGCACCGACTAAGGATACACCGTCTGAAGCGATAGGCGAGAGAACCTACTGGGGCTTCGGCATCGGTAATGAGGACGTAACAAAGAACCTCCTTGTTTACACTAAGGCAAGTACCAACATTAGTAACATCGTCAACACTGCTGATGATCACTATGTGGCAACAACACCAGAGGAGGATATCAAGTTCCATCAGGTGGTTGTATCAGGCAATATTACTACAACTGATAGTAGAAGTGCTCAGGCTTCACTGCTCCACCTTGTGGATAAGGAAGACTTCAATGCTCCTATCACGTTCGGTGCCGATACAGCATGGTATGTACGTAATCCTGAGATTGAGACAGGTTATGTAGAGAAAGCCGGTGAGGGCTGGGAGAGCATTACTCTGCCATACACCGTACGCTACACAACTCTCTCATCTCATACTGACGAGCTTGAGGATGGTATTAACCAGTACTATGACTATAAGGATACTCCGGCTCACGAGCGTAATACGCTGAAGAGTCGTCTGACTAACCTCTCGTTCTTCTATGGAAAGCAGGGTAAAGAGGATTCAGAGGATAATCCTGGTATCATAGGACAGCAGTACTGGCTGCGTGGTCTTAACAACATGAAGGCAGAAGGTGCCAAGGTAATGGCTAACTTCGTACGTCCTCTGTACAGTATCAGGGACATGGAGCCAAAACATGAGTCATTCAAGGCTTACACTCCGTTCATAGTCAGCTTCCCTGGCAGCCGCTTCTATGAGTTTGACATGACAGGTCAGTCACTCGTATTCGGCGCATCCGCTACTAGTGTGGCTGTTACTGATGATGCTGTGGAGGCAAATGATACGACTGTTACACTCAACGGTGTCGCAGACTATACCTATAAGGGCGCATTCGCAAACGATAAGTCATCTTCTAAGTATGCAATAGCTCTGAAGAGCGATGCTGCAGATGATGACGAGGCGGCGGCAACGTTAGGTGACCGCTTCACGGCTAACGCACCTATCTATCCGTTCCGTGCCTACATGACTTCGGCAGCGGCCAGTGCTCCTGCTAAGGCTGGATACCAGAACTTCCAGGAGAATAATGAGGCAGAGGTAATCTATATCAGTGCCCTCGGCATCAGCCTTGAGGATAAGGGTATAGAGGAGCCGGAGACAGAAGACGTGATAGAGAGCGACGGCTTGCGTATCTATCCAAGCGGTAAGCGCATTGTGGTTGAGAGTACCTACGATACCACTCTGAATGTTTACAGTGCTGGTGGCCAGCTTGTCAGAGTACTTGATGTACGTCGTGGTACGAGCATCTACAGTGGTTTCGCTTCAGGTATCTATCTGATAGACTCTAAGAAGCTCATGTTGAAGTAATAATTTGATTGATAATAGAAAATCAGGGTTGTCCCGAAAGGTGACAGCCCTGATTTTTTGTTGTAGGATGGGAGGGGACAGAAGGGGATGAGAGCAGGTATAAGAAGACAGGGAGAGGAGTGGACGAGAGAGGGCGGAAAGGAGACAGGAAGATGGTATGAGGGTATAAGAGAAGGAAGGAAGGAGGAAGAGGTGGGGATAGGATGGTCGCTGTGATACAGCGACAAACAGAACAGGGGAGGGGAGAGAGAAACGGGAGGGCGAGAGAGGACGGAAGAGAGAGGACGGAAGAGAGAGGACGGAAGAGAGAGGACAGTGACAATGGTCTAAGAGGAAACAAAAATACCTATATTTGCTATAGATATGATGCTATAGGAAATATAGGTATTAACGTCTTTAGTTTGTTTTATCCTCTTATACGCTTACATCCGCTTTGATGTGAGGGTAAGGGTTGTAGTCTGTCAGTTGGAAGTCCTCGTAGCGGAAGCTGAAGATATCCTTTACGTCGGGGTTGATAATCATGCGTGGCAGAGGGCGCGGAGTGCGTGTCAGTTGCAGCTCGGCCTGCTCCAGATGGTTAAGATAAAGGTGTGTGTCGCCGGTGGTGTGAATGAAGTCACCGCACTGGAGGCCTGTTACCTGTGCCATCATCTGCAGCAACAAAGCGTATGAGGCGATGTTGAATGGTACGCCGAGGAAAGTGTCGGCGCTGCGCTGATAAAGCTGCAATGACAGTTTTCCGTCAGCCACATAGAACTGAAAGAGGCAGTGGCATGGTGGCAAAGCCATCTGGTCAACCTCTGCAGGGTTCCATGCACTTACCATGATACGGCGGGAGTCAGGGTGGTTCTTTATCAAGTCCACAGCCTGTTGTATCTGGTCGATGGTACCACCTTTATAGTCGGGCCATGAGCGCCACTGGTGGCCATATACCGGACCTAACTCGCCATTCTCGTCAGCCCATTCGTTCCATATACGCACACCGTTCTCCTGTAGGTAGCGTATGTTGGTGTCGCCACTCAGGAACCATAACAGCTCATGTATGATAGACTTCAGGTGTAGCTTCTTTGTTGTGAGCAGGGGGAAGCCCTCGCTCATGTTAAACCGCATCTGGTGTCCGAAGACACTCTTCGTGCCTGTACCGGTGCGGTCGGTTTTTACTACTCCCTCGGTGGTGATTCTTTGTAATAGGTCAAGATATTGCTTCATTTCTTTTATGTGGTGGTTATAGGTTTAATGCGCGTTGTGGGTGCGTTTAATGGGGGTATGGGGGTATGGGCTTATGGGTGGATTTAGGGGCTTGATGGGTTTTATAGGGCGTTTTTTGGGATGCAGCTCTATTCTTCTTGGAGCTTCTCATCCTCCTTTTTCTTCTCAGTCGCGTTATATCTGATGCTGAGGAAGCCGTTGCGTCTCAGCGTCTGTTTTACGTCAGTGATAAAACCCATTGGCGTTTCGCGGTCGGCACGAATGTTTATTACCGTGTTTTGCGGCGCTCCAGCTTCTCCCTCAGGACCCTCAGTGGGAACAGTGCGTGCTTTGCCTCTGGCGTGTCGTATGGCCTGTCCTAACTGTTCCATTGACACTATGTCGTCTCCCACCTGTAACAAGTAGTTACCTTCGTTGTCCTTTCCTATGTAAAGGTTTACCATCTCATACTTGTCACGCGGGTCAGACAGCTCCTTGCCTTGCGGCGTCTCAAACTTCAGACGCGGCGTCTCTGTCCTCATGTGCGTAACTATCATAAAGAAGAATAGCACGGTGAAGATAAGGTCAGGCATAGAAGCCATGTTAAGGCTTGGTACGCTGCGTTTCTTATGTCGTCTGATTTTAATGATGGTCGTTAATGGTTTTTATGGGAGTACAGTTTCTTGTATTCTTTGTGGAAAGTAACTGTTGATTTCGGATTGCTGGTCCTCATTAAGAGATGTCAGCGATGCTCCGTATTTCTTCTTTGCCGCTGCGTCGCGCACCTCCCTGTATGCTCGCACTATCTGGTTTTGCAGTTGGAAGTATGAGTCATAGTCAGCGTCGCGGTCTATCTGCAGTTCAATGATGTGTGATGCACCTCTTGTTATAATGAAATGCCTCACATCCTTGCGTAGCTTGTCATCAATCTTCGCAGGCTTGCCCTCCATAGTCGTCAGTCCGTCTTTGGTAAGGTGCAGAGTCATCACCTTGTCTTTGTCCACGTCCTTTTGCTCATCCTGCCTGTCGGGCTCGTATGGTGGCATCATACGTCCCAGTCCCTTGTCACTGTCCATAGATGTTGTTACAAGGAAAAATATGAGCATCATAAAAGAGATGTCCGCCGTTGCCGTGGTGTTCAGTCCCGGCATACTATGTCTTTTTCTCTTAATAAGCACGTCTCTTCTTTACTTTGTCAAAAACGATTGTGGCGGTAGCTGTCAGTAGCATGACTGCTGCTGTAACCAGACACATATCAGTGAAAGATGTGGTAAGCCATATCACCATACTCAGTATGATGACGAATGCCGCCACGCTCCAGTCAATGATACCTACGGGTATGCCGTTCTCCTTACGTTTGCGTCTGTTCATCCTTATAGAATGGTACACGCTGTATGCCGTGGCGCATAACGTGAGAACTAACACTGTGGCGATAAGCCATATTATGATGTCTATGATAATCATTTACTCTTTATTCCTTACTCCTTACTCCTTACTCTTTACTCTTTATTCCTTTATAAATATCAACGAACGTGATAGCGCTTTCCTCCATCTGCGCTGTCAAGTGGTCAATCTTAGAGAGGATATAGTTATAGAATAACTGCAGCACAAGTGCGGTGATGATACCGAAGATGGTAGTGATAAGAGCCACCTTCATACCAGCTGCCACGATGGTAGGGCTGATGTCGCCGGCTGTCTGTATCTGGTCGAAAGCCATTACCATACCAATCACAGTGCCGAGGAAGCCCAGCGACGGTGCCATGGCAATGCACAGCGTTATCCATGAGCAGCCTTTCTCCATCTTGCCTATCTGTACGGAAGCGTAAGAACTGATGGAACGTTCCATCTCCTCAGCGGTGCTGTCCAGCCTGAGCACACCCTGGTAACATATACTTGCTACAGGGCCGCGTGTATTTCTGCACAGTTCCTTGGCAGCCTCCTGACCCTCGCCCTTCAGCTTTGTCTCAAGCGTCTGCATGAAACGCTTGGCATCAATCTCTGACATGCTGAGGTAAATGATACGCTCAATGCAGAAAGCCAAACCGATGATAAGACATAAGGCCACCAGTGACATAAAGCCGGCGCCGCCCTCCACGAACTTCACCTTCAACTGGCTGTATGCGCTGCCGTTGCCGTCAGCCATGGACTCAAGCATTGTGGTGTCGCTCATCTCAGCGGCAGCCTCGTCAAGCAACAGGCTTGTAGAGTCACTGGCCGCGCTTGCGGCAATTGTGTCAGACGGTGCGGCGACAACCACGGTTGTCACTGCGAGTAAAAGAAGCAGACAAAGAAATATTCTGTTCATTGGTTTATAATAAATTCATTTAGCGATGCAAATTTACTTAAATTTCTTCTTACAAACAAATTTTGTCTGCAATAAAATCAACATCAGTGCGTTCATTCTTTGATGACAATAACAAAAACGAGATATATAAACTGTTTTCATCATGACGGCAGGGCTGATTCGCTTAGGCGAATGTCGGCACTTGTCGTCATGTTTTTTTTATGCCTTGTGATATGTCCATTTACCGCGTTGGCACAGGAATTCGTGTTGACAGGCCGTGTTATGGACGAACAGGGTAACCCTGTGGAGCTGTGTACTGTGTCGTGCCTGAAGCAAGGCAAGGTGACCATGACAAGTCTGAAGGGTGACTTCTCCTTACATCTTGCATCCGCAGACTCCGTAGAGGTGCGCTTCTCAATGATAGGCTACAAGAGTAAGGTGAGAGTGCTGCGCCGTCCCCGTGGCAGGCAGAACCTGCAAATCACGCTCTATGAGGACAGTCAGGAGCTGCAGGGAGTGACAGTGACAGAGAAGAAACGCCAGACGGGAGCCTCGCAGGAACTTGACGTGAAAGACATGAAGCAAGCGCCGTCAGCCTCGGGCAATGCCGTGGAAGAACTGATACAGCAGCAGGCAGGCGTAAGCACCCACAGTGAGTTGTCATCACAGTATAACGTGCGCGGCGGTTCCTTTGATGAAAACTCCGTATATATAAATAACGTGGAGGTGTACCGTCCGTTCCTTGTGCGCTCAGGTCAGCAGGAAGGACTGTCAATCATCAACCCCGACATGGTGGAAAGCATCTCGTTCTCCTCTGGCGGCTATGAGGCGAAATACGGCGATAAGATGTCGTCAGCGTTAGACATAAAATACCATAAGCCTACGCGCACGGAAGGCTCTCTCTCTGCCAGCTTGTTAGGCGGCTCGGCATACCTTGGACTGGCAAGCAAGAAGTTCTCATGGGCTAACGGTTTCAGATACAAACAGACCAAAGCCTTGCTTAAGACCTTTGACACCACGGGAGAGTATGACCCGCAGTTCATTGACTATCAGACCTATCTTACCTTCACCCCCAACAAACGCTGGCAGGTGGAGTTCATAGGCGATATATCGCAGTCGCGCTATGACTTCTATCCGGTTGACCGCGAGACAACCTTCGGTACGCAGGACAACGTGAAGTCGTTCAAGGTGTATTTCGACGGTCAGGAGAAAGACCTCTTCCGTACCTACTTCGGCACGCTTACGCTGCGTCGCATCATATCCCCCAAAACAACGGTGTCGCTGCTCGGCACCGCCTTCCATACCAAGGAACGAGAGACGTATGACATACAGGGACAGTACTGGCTCATGCAGACCGAGACACAAGAGAATATGGGCGTGGGTACCTACCTGGAGTATGCGCGTAACTATCTCACGGCAAACGTGGCGAGTCTTAAGCTGATGCTTGACCATAAGACGCAGCATCATAATGTGCAGGCGGCCCTGCAGATGCGCTGGGAGCACATCACAGAGAACTCAAGGGAGTATGAGATGCGTGACTCCGCCGGATATATCATGCCACATACAGGCGAGGACCTAAAGATGATATGTGCCCTCGCAGCGCGTAACAGCCTCAGGGCACGCAGACTGGAATTCTATGTGCAGGACACTTGGAAATTCCATTCGCCGCTTGAGACTAACTTCTATACACTGAACTACGGCATACGCTTCGCCAACTGGTCGTTCAACCAGGAGAGCATAGTGTCACCGCGCGTGATGCTCTCAGCCATACCTTACTGGAACGATAATGTCACCTTGCGCCTTGCCGCCGGACTGTATTATCAGGCGCCGTTCTTCAAGGAACTGCGTGACACCACGACGATAGGCGGAGTGACCTACGCCACGCTGAACAAGAAGATACGCTCACAGCGCAGCATACACTTCATAGCGGCATTTGACTACCGCTTCAAGGCGGGGGGCAGACCATACCGCTTCACTGCCGAGGCGTATTACAAGCAGCTCGCCAACGTGATACCTTACAGCGTAAACAACGTGAAGGTGACCTACAGCGGTCAGAACGAAGCCTCAGGACATGTGGCAGGTATAGACTTCAAACTGTATGGAGAGTTTGTGCCGGGTACCGACTCATGGATAACATTCTCACTCATGTCCACAGCCATGAACTACAGGGGGCAGAGCGTTCCGCTGCCTACAGACCAGCGATATGCCGTAAACCTGTTCTTTACGGATTACTTCCCTGGCACAGACCGTTGGCGCATGGCGCTGAAACTGGCATACGCAGACGGACTGCCGTTTGGTCCGCCACATACCGATAACGCCCGACAGAGTTTCCGCGCTCCGGCATATCAGAGGGTTGACATAGGTATGAGCTACAGGGCATATAAGAGAGAGAACCAGCAGGTAAAGAAGTTCTGCCTGAGGAATATATGGCTCGGCATAGACTGCCTGAACCTTTTGGGGCATAGCAACGTCAACTCCTACTATTGGGTAACCGACGTGCAAAACTATCAGTATGCCGTGCCAAACTATCTTACTGGAAGGCAACTTAACGCCCGTCTGACGATGGAATTTTGAACAGAAGAATATTGGGCAGGAAAAGCCCGAATCACCAAAATGTCCTATTTTAGGCTTCAAATCCTTGCGATATTACTCAGCAACCTTACATCTTGGCTGAAATATCGCAAGGATTTTACGTTTTGTGTAAAACGTTGTAATACAACGTTATACAGAACAAAGCGTAATAAAAGAGCGCTATTTTGGGGCTTTTTTTGTGTGAAAGCATAGCTTTTACAAGGTAAAGTGATAGCTTTCACACCCTAAAAGCTATGCTTTTACGACATGAAAGTTATGCTTTTAGAAGCAAAAAAGGCGCTTTTTACTCAAAAAAACGAAAAAGAGAAGGTTGTGAATTTTTACAACCCTCTCTTTTGTTGTTACATTTTTCTTGTCAAATTCTCTAGATTGCGAATTGTAATGAAATGT
>JAEEGF011119628.1_pt1 | contig 30749 bp, 21 predicted proteins | sample 9134171 | NCBI WGS metagenome assembly JAEEGF01 (sample SAMN16246542, study PRJNA631951) | gut metagenome | biome: gut microbiome; feature: rumen; material: AP-attached | host: Bos | place: Iran: Karaj | collected 2018-10 | reverse complement strand
TAGCTCTTGTGAGCTGAAAATTTCTTTTAGAGAAAAGGATTTTTAGTTAAACATAGGCTTTTTTAATGCCGCTGCTCGTGAGAGTGGCGGCATTTCTTTTCTATTTCAGAAAAATGTTCTATCTTTGCACCGTCAATCCAAAGCAAAACAAGACATGGGCAAAGAAACGAAACAAATACTGCTGACGATTGGTGCGATGATCACCCAACAGGCCACAGCCGCCGATCAGCAGGAACAGCAGGCAACGCCAGAACGGCCGAACATCATCTTTATCTTGGCAGATGATATGGGCTACGGCGATCTGTCGTGCTACGGCAACCGGTATATCAAGACGCCGAATATCGACCGTCTGGCCGCTACGGGCACGAGTTTCACGCAGGCTTACGCCGGCAGTGGCATCAGCTCCCCTTCCCGCTGTTCACTCATGACAGGCCGTAACAGCGGAAACACCCGCATCCGCGATAACCAGTGCTATGCGGGAGGAATGACTGGTCTGAAGATAAATCCCAAGGGCGACACCACGATTGTGCGACGTGCCAACCTCTTGCCACAAGATACCACCATCGCCAAGGTCATCGGAACAGCCGGCTACCGCACTTGCTTAGTGAATAAGTGGCATCTCGACGGCTACGACCCGGGATCCGCTCCCAATCATCGCGGTTTCGACGAGTTCTATGGCTGGACTATCTCCACCGTCCACAGCAACTCACCCTATTACTATCCTTACTATCGTCTTTGGGGCGACAGCCTCATCCATATCGAGGAGAACGCCCACGACGCCCATGTGCGACATAACACGGAGATCTCCACCGATGATGCCATCGCCTTCATCCATCGCAATAGGCACAATCCCTTCTTCCTCTTCCTGGGCTACGATGCCCCCCACGAACCTTATAACATCGACGATACCTCATGGTACGATGAGTACGGTGAGTGGTCGATGAACACGAAGCGTTATGCAGCCCTTGTCACCCACATGGACTATCACATCGGTCGCCTTTTGGGTGCCCTCGACAACTTAGGCCTGCGTGAGAACACACTTATCATCTTCGCCTCCGACAATGGTGCTGCGGTGATGGCGCCCATCAGCGAACTGAACTGTCACGCTGGGCTCAAAGGCCGGAAGGGGCAGCTCTACGAAGGCGGCATCAAGGTGCCGTTGATCGTAAATCAGCCTGGTCGCGTACCAGCCCGACAAATCAGCAATCAGGTGTATTTCCCTGATTTCATGCCCACTCTTGCCGCACTGACGGGTAGTGAGAAGGCTGTTCCCCAGACCGACGGCATTGATATCTCCCCGCTCTTCTTTGGCGGCGAGGTGGATACCGACCACCGTTATCTCTATTGGGAGTTTCCAGGTAAGCAGCGCGCCCTTCGCTTTGGCGACTGGAAATGCGTCACGGTAAAGAAGGATGCGCCCTTAGAACTGTATCGCATCACCGATGATCCAAAGGAGGAGCACAACCTCGCTAAGGATTATCCGGAGATGGTGAAGGAGTTCGACGCCATCATGCACCGTATGCATAAACCCTCGGAGAACTATCCTATTGAAGGAGAGAAGGAGTAAAGAAGAGAAGGAGTAAGGAGTCGTGAGTATCGCCATTCCCTTTGGAAGTCCGCTCTACGTGATGCTGAAGCCCGTTGGCTCCCGCTGTAATCTTCATTGTCGTTATTGCTACTATTTAGAGAAAGACCAACTCTATCCAAATCAAGAGCCCCTCAGCGAGGAACTCCTCGAGACCTTCATCCGCCAATATATCGAGGCGCAGACGATACCGCAGGTGTTATTCACCTGGCACGGAGGCGAACCGCTGTTGCGTCCGCTTTCCTTTTACCAACGAGCCCTCGAACTCCAACAGCGCTATGCCCGTGGCCGTCAGATAGACAATTGCATTCAGACCAATGGCACGCTGCTGACTGACGAATGGTGCGAGTTCCTGCGTGAGAACCGTTTCTTAGTGGGCATCTCCATCGACGGGCCTCAGACCTATCACGATGCCTATCGCTGTCAATCCTTCGAGAAGGTAATGCGAGGCATCCGGCTCTTACAGCAACACCATGTCGAATGGAACGCAATGACGACGGTAAACCATCTGAATGCCGATCATCCCGCAGAATTCTATCGTTTCTTCAAGGAAATAGGCTGTCAATATCTCCAGTTTACACCTGTCGTAGAGCGCGTATCACAGAGGGACGGTTCTTTTGTTACATCAGCAGGCAATGTAACAAAAGAACCGTCCCTCTGTGATACCTCCGTCACGCCTGAACAATGGGGAAATTTCCTCTGTGGACTTTACGACGAATGGAAGCAAAAAGACATCGGCCAGATCTTCGTACAGCTCTTCGACGCCACCCTTGCCAATTGGGCGGGAGAGCCGCCGGGCATCTGCTCAATGTCGCCTTATTGTGGACGGGCCGCTGCAATGGAGGCCAACGGCGATGTTTACAGCTGCGATCATTTCGTCTTTCCCGAATACCGTTTAGGAAACATCCGCCAGGAATCCCTCACAGCCATGCTCTATGGCGTGCGCCAGCAACAGTTCGGGTGCAATAAGAGTGCCACCCTTCCCCGTCAGTGCAGGGAATGCCGATTCCTCTTCGCTTGTCATGGGGAATGTCCGAAAAACCGTTTCCTAACAGACAAATACGGCGAGCCTGGTCTGAATTATTTGTGCGCAGGCTACCAAAAATTCTTTGTCCACGTCGCTGCCGACATGGACTTTATGAAAGCAGAGCTCGATGCGGGTCGCTCGCCTGCTAATCTTATGTATCGTTAATCCTTTTCTATCAACACCACAGCATACGCGCTGATACCCTCTTCACGACCTGTGAAGCCGAGTTTCTCTGTCGTCGTCGCTTTGATAGAGATATCATCCTCATCACAGCCGATGACCTCTGCCATGCAGGCCTTCATCGCAGGGATATGGGGATTCATCTTCGGACGCTCGGCACAGATGGTGGCGTCGATATTGCCTACGCGATAACCCTTGGTGGCTATCAGTTCGATGGTCTTGCGGAGGATGATCTTACTGTCCATGCCGTCGGTCTCGGCCGATGTATCCGGAAAATGATAACCGATATCACGCATGTTCGCAGCACCCAACAATGCATCGCAGATAGCGTGCAACAACACATCGGCATCGCTATGTCCCAGCAACCCCTTGCTATGCTCCAGTTTAATGCCGCCCATCCACAACTCGCGACCCTCCACCAACTGGTGGACATCATAACCCATTCCTACTCGGAACCCACCCCCAGCCCCTCCCAAGGGGAGTGGAGACTGATTACCTTGTAAAGTAGAGTCCTCTATAGTATCCGAGATTTCCTCTAAAACAAAATCAATATTAGATAATACCTCTTCATTTTTGAAACGAAGGACAGAATAACCAATTTGATTAAGATATCGTGTACGTTCGGTATCCTTTTCAGGTTGTTCTCCCTCAATATGATACCCACCATCAATCTCGATTATCACTTGATGGCTGACACAGACAAAATCAGGAATATATCCACATATAGGATGCTGTCGACGAAAATGTACCCCCATCTTATTACCCGACAAATAATGCCATAAGGCAGACTCTGCTTCTGTCGGATTCCGTCGCATTTCTCTGGCTTTTTCCAAAAGCAACTGGTAGGTTGAACTATCTGTTGTTTCGTATCGGTTATTCATACCTCTATGTATTTAAACTCCCCTCCCCTCGGGAGGGGTTGGGGGTGGGTTCCTACTTGAACAAATCTTTGATGCCGTCCATGTCGAAGGCGAGGGTGAAACGAAGGGTCTGGTCGAGGGGGTTGGTGCGAGCTGTGGAGATGACGTAACCCACATCTAACGAGAACACATTCATGCGGAAGCCGCCACCCACGGTGAAATACTTCAGATTACCCTTCGACTCTGCCTGATGGTGATAACCAGCGCGCAATGAGAACTGATCGTGATACACATACTCAGCACCCACGCTCCACTGCACCTCTTCCAATTCCTCCTTGAATCCGCCCGGTGCATCGCTGAAACTCTTGAAGACACCACTGATAGCACTCACATCGGCATACTCCCGACGCACACGGTCCTGATAGTCGGTGTTCGACTCACCTTCCTCCTGACGAGGCACGGTGGGCACCAACAGCTTGTTGGCATCGGCAGCTATCGAGAAGCGGTTGTACTCATCCACCGGCACCATCAGCGAGAAGCCCAGACGCATATTTGCCGGCAGGAACTGCGACTCCTCATCGCCATAGAAGGAGATCTTACTACCCACGTTGGAGATATTCATACCCAGTCCCAACTGACACTCGCGACTGCCCAGCATCACATATTTATTATAATACATCGCCAGGTCGGCGGCAAAGGCCGAAGCCGGCTTGGAGTCCTCGCTATAGTCATAACGCAGGTCGCTGTAAATCCATCTGATACCTGCTGCCAATGAAAAGTTCTCACTCAGCATCATCGAGTAAGCCACATCGAGCGACATCTCGTAAGGCTTCACCGTCATATCGGAGTTGCCATAGTCCGTAAATACCTCACCCAACGAGAAATAGCGCAGTGAACCCGACAAGGCACTATAGTCGCCGATGCGATAATAGCCGGAGAGATAAGCCAGGTCGATATCGTTCACCAACTGTCGCAGCCAAGGGGTATAGTTCAGTGCAATACCGGCACGACTGATGCAGAAGGGATATTTGGCAGGATTCCAGTGTTGCGAGGTGACATCCGGATCGGTGGCCACACCTACGTCACCCATACCGGCACCTCGTGCGTCAGGGGCGATGGTCTGCGAGATCACAGCGTGCTCAACGGGGTTGAACATCGTCGTCTTGTCATCCTGTGCATAAAGAGGTGAGAGGTAAGAGGTAAGAGGTAAGAGAATACCTATTACAATTACTCTTAGCAACCACATATTACTATCATTCTGTCTGTTCATACTTTCTAATAACGTTTTCGCCAGTTTATTTATTGCCTGTGATAATTATTTTCTTGGCCTGCGACACCTCACTGCCACCGTCGCTGCTCACGGTGATGCGGTAGATATAGACACCCGTCATCAACGGTCTTCCGCCACTGATGGTCACGTCCCAATCCATCGTATAGACATTGCCCGATGCCACGCCACTCTCCCGATGTCGCCACAACTGACGACCCGAAGTATCATAGAGATCCAGCTGCACATCCAGCTGCGTACCCACCCGGTCGTGAGTGATGATAAAGGTGGCGAGACTGCTACTGGGGTTGCGCTTGCAGTCAATGGTGATACTGCCGGGCTCACCTTTCACGACCTCGAATGTCAGCTCCGAGGTCGACGAGTTATTCAACACGTCCCAAGCCCTGAACAACAGCTTATGCTTGCCTTCCTCCAACTCCGGAATGCTGAAAGCCACCTGTCCGCTGCGGTAGTCGCCGAAGTCGTAGGCGAAATAACTGTTCAGGTTGTACGTCTTCGACATCTCACCATCAATCACCAATTCCAGATCATGTCCGATACTGCTGCCCGAAGCGTTGATGCCGCTGTCGTCGTAGAGTTCCGCCACGAAATACGGCGTGGCATTCACCCGACCGCCATTCGTAAACGACGAACTATTCAGATAGCAATAGATACTCGGTCCGATGGAATCGTTCACCTCCGAACTGCTGCCATTCAGGATAAAGCTGTCGCACTGGCCGTGTGCCTCCGACTGCTTACTGCCGTTCACGGCATAGAGCGTCATCAGTCCCGAACCCTCGGTATAGCTGATGTCCTTGGGCACGGCGAAGGTAAACTTGAACTGTCCGTTCCGCACGCTGTCGGAACCGTGATAGAGAGTCTTCGTGCGGTCTTTGTAGACAAAGGCCGTATCGGCGCCCTCGCTGGTGGTATTGCTCAGACGACAGGTGATGGTCTCCTCGGCATCGCGGATGGTGGCTGTCACCACGCCCGTAAAGTCGATGGGGTCAGTGGGTTGAATGGGATTGGTGATATGACCGGAAACCTCCACCACACTGCCAGCCGACAACCGGATGGGCTCACCGGTAGATACGTCCTGCCCACCGATCTTGTCGATGGTAATCCCCATCTGCGGTGTGGCCAAGGCGAGGGCAGGATCTCCCAAGAGGGTATATTGCAGCTTGTTGGGCGAGGTGTCCTTTCCCTGACTCACCAGGTCGCACTTCGCCCTGCGCACGGCTTCGCCGATGGGCATCCGTCGCCCTTGGTCGTCAGTGCCTAACACATATTTCATGAAGGCCAGGTTCATCTGCTCGTTATAGTTGGCATACACCGTTCGTGTGGTGCCGAAGAAAGCAATGGCACCGCCCCGTTCGTTGAACATGGCCGTCTCACCGATATTCTCCTCCTGTCCGTCGAAGGGCATGATGTCACACGAGGCGGTGAGCCACAGTGGCAGGCGCAGCGAAGTGGCCTCCGCAAAGTCGGGCGTCTGCAGTACCAGCTCATGCGAGATTGCATAGGCAGCTCCGTGGCCGGAATAGTTCATCACCAATGCACCATCCGCCATCTGCTGTTTAATCAATCGCGTCACATCGGGGAAACTGTTGCCCGTCGACGACGTTGTTCGCTGATAGGCATCCCAGTATATCTTCTGCACGTTATAGCCGGGATAGGTATTCTGTACGAGGTTGGCCACACGGTCGGCCGTCGCCATGTGTGAGTTGTTGTTGCCGTCGTCGCCCATCATACAGACGGTATTCTGCCAAGGTCCCGCATATTCGTTGTTGGCATAGCTGATGGTCTTGTCCACCAGCACCTTAGCCTCTTCGAGACTTCGGGCGGAGAAACGTCCCACGGCCACGTCGGGTTTACCCAGATACGTCTTGCTGGTAACGCCCTCCTCAATCTGTTCCCCATCGTCGAGCATACCATAGAAGTCGTCGCTCACGTAACAATACACATGACTGAACGAGTTCTCGCTCTCGAAACAGAGCAGGAAATCGTCAGGATCACAACCGCTCCAGTCGGCCGTCAGCATACGATTGTCATAGGCGCCGTCGCCAAAGAGCAGCAGGAAACGGGGCATCTCTTCTTCCGTCTGAGCACGGTCGTAGAGCATCTTCATATAGCGTCGATAGGCGGTGGCATCGGGAGTGCCGCTGCTGAACTCATGGTAGAGCTCGTCGGCGGGGACGATGCGCACGCTCAGACCGTCGCGCTCTTCGTGCAGTGCCTTGATACGCTCCGCCTCACTCAGCCACTTTTGCGACGTGGGAATGATGATCACCATATCCACCGCCGAGTCGGCGTGGTGGTCCTGGTTTAAAAAGCGGTACACAAACTGGGGTTCTGCGAAGGCCGTCGTCGACAGACTGGGCATCGGCTTGGGCGTATCGCAGGTCAGTGCCAGATAGTCAAGGCGCAGGTTATTGCCGCTGGTCTGCGTGATGGTCACTGTGTTATCGCCGGGTTTCAGGTTGTCGAGGCGATAGGTCCACGTGCGGACAGCGGCCTCGGTGTACGAATCGAGCGATACCGTCACTGTCAGCCGGTCGATCACGGAGTCGTTCACAGCCACCGTTCCCTCAAAGTTGCCGTCATAGCTCAGCACCACCGTCAGCGACCCCTTCGTGCCATTGCTCTCAAGGCTATAGCTCTGCGGGGTGCCGGCCTTATAGAGGGTCTTGTCATAGAGGTTCCGACCGCCGTGATACCAAGCGAAGTCGTCCACCTCATAGAGCGAGTGATAGTCGTTGTTCGAGGGATAGTAGGCTGCTGCGAAGGCCGCACTGTCAACCGTCAGCGCCTCGCCGTCGCTCTCCGTCAGGAAATAGCACCCCACATTAGAATAAGGATTGCGCGTGCGCGCGAGGGCATCCTTCGCAGACCACGTCACAGGGCCCACGCCATAGAAGAGCCGTCGGCCACCGATAGTGATGGTAGGCACTTCCTGTAGATCATCCGTCGCAGCGAGGTAGTCGCCCGTCAGTTTCTCGGGCTGCAGGGCACCGCCATAGCCATAGACCTTCACCTTCGAGGGATCCGAAAAGCCTGCCTTCTTGACCAGCGCATCCGTCAACTGATAGATGCCGCTCTCAGGGATACTGATCTTCGCCCACGTACCCTCTCTCAGCACCGAGTGCTCTGCGTAGAACCCACCTCCAGCTCCATTCCCGAGCAAAGCTCGCCTACCCGTAGCCTTTCCCGAGGGGAGGAGGGCTTGATTACCTTGTATAGCAGGAGTATTTAGTCTCCCCTCCCCTGGGGAGGGGCTGGAGGTGGGTGTTAATTTAAAACTCACTAGTTTCTGATACTTGCCATCCCTGAACACTAACGGCACAAACGAGACATCGAGCACACCCTGTTTCCTCGCCACACCGATTGTCTGTGTGATCTCCGGCAATTCCTTGAGGGGTTCGCCGCTGATCTGCTGATAGCGTTCGATCTCGGCCTTCGTCATCTCCTCAAACTCGGGGTATTCGATGCTCACGGTATAGGTGGAATCGGCATAATGGGGGCCTAAAGGCTTCTGCCAGGTATAGACGGGCAACAACGAATCAATCCTGACCTCATCAGCGGTCAGGTCTACAAACTCTTGCGCCCTCACACCCAGATGACAGCACAAGAGCAGCACGCTCAGTAACCCTATCTTGCGAATATTCACAAGATAATAACGTATGCACACGCGATTTTATTGTATCATTTACAGTTAAACTCCAGCACCTTGCGCTCTTCAAGCCAACCTTCTAAGTGATCGTCGATATGCACAGGCCCCACACCAGCGGGGGTGCCCGTATAGAGCAGATCGCCCGTCTTCAGCGTAAAGAACTGTGAGATATAGGCAATAATCTCGTCCACTTTGTAGAGCATGTCCGAAGTGCAGCCCTCTTGCACCGTCTGGCCATTGATATTCAGATGGAAATGGATGCGCTGGATATCTAAGAACTTCTCTTTGGGCACCCATTCACCGATGGCTGCCGAGCCGTCGAAACCCTTGCAGATGGTCCAGGGCTGACCCGCCTCCGAGGCTTTCCGCTGCAGGTCGCGGGCGGTGAAGTCGATGCCTACGGTCACGGCATCGTAATAGCGGTGGGCAAAACGCACAGGGATGTTCTTCCCCAACCTACAGATGCGCACCACCACCTCCGTCTCGTAGTCGATACGTCCCCACTGATCGGGGATAAAGAATGGCTTTCCCTGATTCAGAATCGCCGAATCAGCCTTGGTGAAAATCACTGGTTCGTCGGGTCTCTTCACAGTGCCGTGAAGCTCTTGGTTGTGGGCGGCATAGTTCATGCCGATGGCAAATATCTTCATTTTCTTTGGTAGATCACAATTTGATTTCCGTCGTAAGTATCACTCTTGGTGACGATGGCGTTGGTCGGTATCTGAGGCGCACGGGTGCCACCGGCCACGGTCATCCGCGTGTTCGTCTCCACGCGGATCTCGTCCCAGAGGTTCTGCACCAAGAACGAACGCAATGTCTGCGCTCCACCCTCCACAATGAGCGACTGGATATGTTGGGCGTGCAGACTCTCGATATTCAGCGGATGGGCATGGTCGATCACCAGTCGCCTGGGGTTCAGGCCCTTCCAGTCTCTTACCGTCAGCTGCGGATGGTCGCGCTCTTCGGTAACGCGTCCCACGAGAATGGCGTCGGCCTCCGAACGCAACTTATGACTGAGCATCTTCGTAAACGCATTCGATATGGACACGGGTTTGAAGTCGTCGTCGATAAACCCGTTGGCCGTCTGCGCCCATTTCAGGATGATATACGGCCGCTGCTCACGGTGATAGGTGAAGAAACAGCGGTTCAGGGCATGACACTCGCTTTCGAGCACACCCACCGTCACGTCGATGCCGGCCTCCTGCAGTTTCCTGATACCACGACCCTGCACCTCGGCGAAGGCGTCGATGCAGCCCACCACCACGCGCCTGACACCCTTCTCAATAATCAGATCAGCACAGGGAGGCGTCTTTCCGTAGTGCGAACAGGGTTCGAGCGATACGTAGAGCGTCGCCTCCTTCAACAGCGGCTCGTCCTCCGGGCGTACCGAAGCAAAGGCGTTCACCTCGGCATGTGCCTTGCCGCAGCGCACATGGTAGCCCTCGCCGATCACGCGGCCGTCACTGCTCACTATCATTGCGCCCACCATCGGATTGGGCTTCGCATTCTGCCGTCCATTGCTGGCCAACTGAAGGCACCGTCGCATATATTTCTCGTCAGTCGTCATCATTCTCACGCAAAAATGGGTTTATTTTGCAAAAATACTCATTTCCCGCCACTCATGACGGGCTCCAACGCATTTTTTTTGCTCATTAGATTATTTTAACTATAATTTCTTGTTTTTATATACAAAATGGTCTAAATTTGCAACCGTGATTAAAATTACATGGTTGATCCCATGAGTAATCGAAACACACGACCGAAAGGTTAGGATAAAATTGGATAATGAAAATGTATGAAGAAACCCCCGCGCTGTGAAGCGTGAGGGTTTCTGCTTTTGTGGCATACATGATGCCCAAAATAAAATTTCTATTCACTTTCAGCGGGTTTTTCAGAGAAAATGCGTACCTTTGCACCCGTGTTTCGACGAAACACAAACTTTTGATGCTAAACCCATCTGCAGAATATAGATTTAGACAGAAGCAAATATGGAATCGAACGAAAACAACTGGACTTTGGGTGAAATCGCCAAACTGCCAAAAATGGAAAGGCCCTTGAAACAGAGTGTCTCGAAAGTTTACATGCACTACATCGCATCGCGTTACATCTGCATACGCGAGGCCACCGAGGGACAGCGCGGCATACTCGTGAAAGTGCTTGGCAAGGTTTACGGTGACCAAGTAGGGATGGTGAACGGCCAGCCCTTCTGCAAGGACGACAACGAGGAACTTTTCACTGGCAACGGCTACTACTGCTACCCCTTCCCGTCGGTGAAGGATGTGCAGGAAGTTCTCGAAATCCTCAGGGGGAATCAGAGCCTTATCGACAAGTTCGAGGCCGCTAAGATGCACATCAATCCCAATTCCACATTCTGGGTCAGAGATACCACACGCAACAAGCTTCTCTTGAAGAAGCCGCAATATTTTAGCACGCGTGACGGCCAACTCTATCCCGCCCGTGACGAAGACAATCACTATCGCCTCTCAATTGTCTATTTCTACAAGGGACAGCTGAATTGGTGAACAGCTAAATAAAGTCTTTTTAACGTATCACAAGAGGATTCTTTTGTTTTATGAGCTTCGCTGCCGTGATAAGCAGCGGGGCTTTTTTGGTGTGTGTGTCCTTGTTTTATGAGATATGTGACCTGGGAATCTGAATTTCCTGCCCCAATTGTTAGAATCATTTACCTTGGCTTGGCAGAAAAGCTAGGGTGGTTTGCCATTACTTCAGGCCTGACTTTTTAAATCATCAGGCCTGGTTTTTTATTTTTTTAGGCTCAGAAAAAAAATCCAGGCCTACAAAAATTTTTTTCCAGGCCTACAAAAAAAATTTTCCAAGCCTACAAAAAATTTTTTTCAAGCCTAAGTATTTTTATTATCAGGTAAACATTTTTGGTATTTCAGGTAATATTTTGTAAGTTTGTAGCCTAACTATTAACAAAAAGCAGGTAATATGGATATGATTAATGGCCGCGCGGGAGGAATTTTACACTTCCGCCTTTTATAGAACAAATGTCCTATATAGGACTAATGAAATAGAAGGTTAAATGAAGTTAAATATATAAGTAAAACGATTGTTTTATTATCATTTTATGTAATTTTGCATCGGAAAATGGAGAGAATATCTGTTCAACCAAACTGCAAAGGAATCAAATTTAAACAAACTTATATTAAAAATCTTTTAAAAATTACACGTATGAAGAAGTTTTTTATTTCTGGCGTAATGGCAGTTGCAATCAGTGCTGTATTTACTGGTTGCTCGAAGAGTACTGACCTTTACGACGAGGCAGCTGTTGAAAAGAATCAGCAGGAGCAGAAAATTGCACAGTTGAAGAAAGCTTACAACGATGCTTTCATTAAGGAGTTTGGTTCTATCGCTCCTGGTCATGCATGGGGCTTCGACAAGGCAAAAGCAACACGTGCTGTGTACGCCGAAGATTTTAGTCTTTATGACCTACCTGATGTGCTCACAAATAGTGAAGGTAAAGATTACGATCAATTGTTCAATGCCGCTTCCAATGTTTCTTTTGAAAACTTGCCACAAGCAATCAAAGATGGTAACTATATTCTACAGCATGTAGATAAGAGCACTTATAAAGGCGATGGTGATGGTACTGGTAATTCATCTGAACACCAGAATATGGAGCAGTTATACGCCTACAACTTTAATAATAACGCTTGGGAGGCAGTTACAAATTTCGAAAAAGGCAAGAACGAAAAGTCTATTAAAGATGACAAACAGGTGAAGATGACCAAGGGTTGTACAATGATGGTTGGTATGGGTACGCCTCGTTCTGGCATGCCCATCTTCAAATGGGAAGGCACAACAAAAGTTGATGGTAAAGGTAAAAAACAAGATATCGTTTGTACTAACTATGTGATTCGTATCATCAATGGTGAATATTACCTTGGCCTTGGATACACTAATGAAAATACGACAGATTATGATGCTTGGATTATAAAAATCATACCTGCCGTTAAAGCTGAAGAAATTACCGAAGAGACAGGTCGTATCTTCTGCGAAGACCTCGGCCTTGGTGGTGATATTGACTTCAATGACTTGGTATTCGACGCCGTTATTCATAATGACGGCTCTGCAGACCTTACGATTCTCGCTTCTGGTGCGACTTATGACATCTATATTGGAGGACCTAAAGGTCAAGGTGGAAAAAAGGTTGATATTGGTGAGATGACCAATACAGGTGTAAATTCTGCCAGCACTAGGACTATGCACTTTGATTCCAGTTATGGTTTTACCGACCTCAGAAGTATTCCTGTATGGGTTGACAATGGCGAACTTGAATACGAACTCACTGCTGATTATGGCGAGGCTCCTGGTAAGATTTGTACCTATCTCAATGTTCCCTGGGCAAAAGAATATATCAGCATTAAGAAGGCTTACTCACAATTTGACTCATGGGTACAGCATGCAACACCAGATGACTGGTTCTTGCATATGGTTGATGGAATGGTATTCAATCTGAACTAATATAAAATTAATGGTTATAGAGGATTCCCCGGTGCTGTGAGGCGTCGGGGAATTTTTTTGGTAGAAATTTGGAGATATGGAATAAAAGTGTTACCTTTGCAGCGTGATTCTGGAAAGAGTCAACGTGAAGGTTCGCTTAGCCGCGATTAATTGGGAACTGGAGTGAGAATCTCCGACTGTCCCGCAGCAGTGAACTCCATTATGGCCCGAAGCAGGAAGCCATTGCCCGTTTGGACGAGAAGGCGCTTCGAGGTGGAGGAAAGTCTGAAGACCAGCCTTTTACGGAAAGATGCCAAAGCCCTCGATGGAAGGGTGGCCGGCGAAAGCAGATTTTATTACGCAAACTGACCAAGAGAGAACTCTCTTTTTATCAACGTATCTCCAAAGAATACGTGTATTATTATATAAGTTTGGAAAAGAGGTAGCCTGTCGTGAGACAATGCTACCTCTTTTGTCGGTTTCTTGACCTCGGAACAAGAAAAAGCATACATTAACTTTTTTTCAGAATTGAAATGTTGGCGTTTTAGGATAATTTTGTATCTTTGCGCTCGAATCGGGTTTTCCAAAACGGACAACTTTTTCTCGGACCATGAGAGAAAAGTTTTCCAAAACGGACAACTTCGTATGACAATGAAGCATAAAATAATTACAAACAATATGATGGAAATTAAAAACTTTACGATTACCAAACGCGACGGGTCGCAGGCCCAATTTTCTTTAGACAAAATCATGAATGCCATCGTCAAGGCATTCGACAGTGTGAACGAACCAGCCGATCTCGGAACTATTTCGAAGATCATCAGCCATTTAGACATTCACGACGACATTACCGTGGAAAACATCCAGAATCAGGTGGAGGAAGCCCTGATGCGCGAAGGCTTCTACCACGTGGCCAAGTCGTTTATCCTGTACCGTCAGACACACACCGAAGACCGTGACACGTTAGAGAAGATGATGTTCCTGTCGGAATATACCGAGTCGGTGAATGCCGCTACAGGTTCGAAGTACGACGCCAATGCCAATGTGGAGCACAAGAACATCGCCACGCTGATCGGCGAACTGCCCAAGTCGAACTTTATCCGTTTGAACCGTCGTCTGCTGACCGACCGTATCAAAAAAATGTACGGCAAGGAACTGGCCGACGAATATATTAACAAGCTGACCCATCACTTCATTTACAAAAATGACGAGACGTCGTTGGCCAACTACTGTGCTTCGATCACGATGTACCCCTGGCTTATCGGCGGTACCACCAGCATCGGCGGCAACTCTACGGCTCCCACTAACCTGAAGTCGTTTGCCGGCGGTTTCGTGAACATGGTATTCATGGTGAGCTCGATGCTCAGCGGCGCCTGCGCCACACCGGAGTTCCTGATGTATATGAACTATTTCATCGGTAAGGAGTATGGTAAGGACTACTGGACGCGTCCCAACGACCAGGCCGACCTGAGTCTGCTGAAGCGCACCATCGACAAGGTGATCACCGACTACTTCGAGCAGATTGTCTATACGCTGAACCAGCCTACCGGTGCCCGTAACTACCAGGCCGTGTTCTGGAATATCGCTTATTACGACCGCTACTATTTCGAGTCGATCTTCGGCGATTTCTACTTCCCCGATGGCTCTAAACCCGATTGGGACGGTCTCTCCTGGCTACAGAAGCGCTTTATGAAGTGGTTCAACAAGGAACGCACAAAGACATTGCTGACCTTCCCCGTAGAGACGATGGCACTGCTGACCGACGAGGACGGCAATTGTAAGGATCCTGAGTGGGGCGCCTTCACCGCCGAGATGTACAGCGAGGGTCACTCGTTCTTCACCTATATGAGTAATAATGCCGATTCGCTGTCGAGCTGCTGCCGTCTGCGCAACGAGATCACTGACAACGGCTTCAGCTATACCCTCGGCGCCGGTGGTGTGAGCACAGGTTCGAAGAGCGTGCTGACCATCAACCTGAACCGCTGTATCCAGTTTGCCGTGAACCACGAGATTAACTACCTCGACTACCTCGGCTCGATCATCGACCTCTGCCACAAGGTGCAGCTGGCCTATAACGAGAATCTGAAGGAACTGCAGGAGCACGGCCTGCTGCCGCTGTTCGATGCCGGCTATATCAACATCGGCCGTCAGTACCTCACCATCGGTATCAACGGACTGGTGGAGGCCGCTGAGTTCATGGGACTGAAGATCACACCTAATGACGACTACCTGCACTTCGTTCAGGGCATCCTCGGACTGATTGAGCATTATAATAAGAAGTATCGCACGAAGGACGTGATGTTTAACTGCGAGATGATTCCCGCCGAGAACGTGGGTGTGAAGCACGCCAAGTGGGATCGCGAGGATGGCTATGTGGTGCCCCGCGACTGTTACAACAGCTATTTCTACGTGGTGGAAGACGACTCACTCAGCGTGATCGACAAGTTCAAGCTGCACGGCGCGCCCTATATCGAGCACCTCACCGGCGGCTCTGCCCTCCACATGAACTTAGAGGAGCACCTGTCGAAGGAGCAGTATATGAGACTGTTGAAGGTGGCTGCCAAGGAAGGCTGTAATTACTTCACCTTCAATATTCCCAATACCGTCTGCAACGACTGCGGCCATATCGACAAGCGCTACCTGAAGGAGTGCCCGCACTGCCATTCGAAGAACGTGGACTATATGACACGTATCATCGGCTACCTGAAGCGCGTGTCGAACTTCTCGCAGGCCCGTCAGGAGGAAGCTGCCCGCCGCTACTACGCTATGGCAGATTAATCCACTATGCTGAAATATGTGAATACTGGTATTGTGTTCCAGGAGATACCCGACGAAGTGACACTGGCAATTAACATTTCTAATTGCCCGTGTCACTGTCCTGGCTGTCATAGCCATTATCTCTGGGAGGATGTGGGCCTGCCGCTGACCGCAGAAGCCATCGACGACTTTGTGGCGAAATATGGCACGAACCTCACCTGCTTAGCCTTTATGGGCGGTGACAATGATCCTCGGGGTGTGGACCATTTGGCAGAATATATCCACGAGGAATACCCCGAACTGCGCGTGGCTTGGTACAGCGGTCGCACGGTAATCTCGGCGCTGATTAACAAGGATAACTTCGACTATATCAAGATCGGCCCCTACATCAAGCACCTTGGTCCGCTGAAGAAGCCGACCACCAACCAGCGCCTCTACCGCCGCACCGACGAGGGCGACTTCGAGGACATCACCGCACGATTCTGGAAAAAGTGACTGATTTCAAAAATCCCCTGCCGTTTGGCAGGGGATCTCCTTTATTATATTAATATACATTTCCTGCTTCAGGCCAAATATACCAATCCGTTGAAATCACGGGATTCTGTCCCCAGTTGTTGAAATCCTTGTAGGCATTCTTGATGCAGCACTTCTCCTTCGGGTATGCGAAGTCATAAGGAATCAGGATGCCGTGGGGATCCTCCTTCTGCTTTGCCACATGGATGATCAGCCCATTCTGGGTTTTGTTGACGATATAGGGCTGAGTCTCAGCAGCCAGAACACTGAATTTCGAGTCAACTGTCTTTTGGGCGGTTATGACAGGGTAGGGGGTTTCACCTGGTACGGTATTGATAAAGCTTTCGGGCACAGTGCCAAATAAAGCGTGAACCTCCTTGTCATTCTGGATTACACCACAGTCGACGTTGTAGACATAAAGTTCGTCATAGGCACCACAAGCTACGATGGAATACTCTAACGTGGTTTCATTGATTCTGGTCACCTTGATCACCAAGTCGTTCATGTCGTAGTCCCCTTCCGTGCGATCTTCGAAACAGTAGGTATAGATCTCAGGATCAGGAATGATGATGGGAACAAACGGCTTGATACCGGAAATCTCGAGGAAGATGTCGTTGTAGTCGGAATCAGTACCCGATTCCCAGGAGAGGAACATTCTGCCATTATAGGACAGCCAAGCGGCACGGGGACCGTCAGTACCCAGATTTGAGCTGCTGAAATTGTAATTTTCATCATTGTTGATACCGTTGTTCAGGCGTCCGTCACCATAGACCTCGCCCTTCTTTCTGCCTTTGTCGGATGATGTCATGGCACGTACCATGAAGCCAATATGAATGTTCTCCGGGAATTTATAGTCACCTGTAGAACCCATTTTTATACTGGAATTCTCGCCATAATATATCAGGACATAGGAGCCGTGGTTGAATACTTCGTTATCCTCGGTTTTACCGAAGCAGTCGCTGAAGGAGAGAGCTTTAAACTTAGGCAGACTCTGGATATAGGCAACGGGATCCTTGCCTGCAATTTCCTCGTCGGTGAAATAATAATAATATAGGTCAGAGTTATAAACCTCATTACCAAATCTCGTCGGATTATCACACTTGTAAACCGGTGTTACGATGACTGGTGAAGTGCTATTCAAGGGCGAACAATAGACTGTGGCGTTATAATATCCGCTGGCCATCACCTTCGAGATATTGTTGTAATTACGGCCATTGGGATAGTAAGTCAGCACATCTTTCCTGAATCCTGCTATGAATTCAGGTGAATAAGATGATGTCGGTATAATCAAGGAAGCATAGTTGTCGGTCGCCCATAGATACTCCTCACCGTTGACATAACCGCGTTCAGAGCCGTACGACTGTATTTTGCCTGTCAACGTTGCCGAATAATTCAACTCCTCAGAGCCTGCCCTACGGGTTCTGGCCTGAGCGGGCTTACTGAACGATACGGCATCGTTCACCACTTCTCTTACATAATAACTGTCATCTGTCACGAAACCGACATACAAGCCCTCGTTGTCCTTTGGCGCGTCATAGTTGAGTGTAATTGAGGTGCGGCCTTTGGTCTCAGCTTTGTTGAGCAGACGGTTGTTGAACTTCGTCACCCATTCGGGTTCGTCATCACTTGCCTCGCGGATACGACCCATTAGCTGAACTTCCTTCACAGAAGCATCAACATTGATAGTCACTACACCCGATTTGGTGGTACACCAGTCATGATTCGGGTCGAAAGCAACACCGAAGGTCTTCTCAAGATAGGCTTTCGATACTCCAGAATTGTCAGTCGCAGGCTCGGGAACAGCCTGAGAGAAATTAATTTCTTTTGAACAGCTGGCAAACATGACCAGAACTGTAAAAGCAAAAATAATACTTTTCTTCATAAAAAAATTATTAATGGTTATTGCTAATTATCGCCGACAAAAGTATACAATAGGTATAAGAAAGAGTGTATAATCTACAATAAAGGTGTGTAAAATTGCACAATCAGGTGTGTAAATTATGTTATTTTTCACACTTTCCTATGCAGTTTACCAAATTTTTGCTATCTTTGCAGCATCAATGGTTATATAAAAGAGAAGGGTTATGTTAGTGGAACTCATGCAATTTTCGGCCGTATTGTTGATGGTTTCGTTAACCATAAAACTGCTGATACTGCCCAAGAGGGCTGTCAATAGTTTTAAGGTCTGCAGGTCGCGATGGCTGCTGACAGCAGGCTCTGCACTCCTGGCCATACAGTTCCTGCTACAATACACGCTTGGTCTTCGCAACCATAACGTCAGTGCTGCAGTCATGCTTAATGTGGCATTCTTTGTTCCCTGTTCGGCACTGTTCTCCCTGTCTGTCATCAATCTGCAGCGTCAGGGGTTCCTCAGCCGTCAAGAGAAATACATCTTCATACCCGTATGGATACTCGCCATAATCTTGATGCTCTTTGGCATCAGGACTGGTCAATCTTCTGGTATCTTCTGGACGGAGATTGCTGCCAGCGCCCTCTATGCCGCCATGCAATCCTATTATTCCTTCCATCAGATACGTTACATGAAGATGATACGGCATGCATTGGCCAACTACTACGACCGCGATATGGACGATTTGCTGCAATGGATGCGGTGGAGTATCTACATTATGACATTGATGGCTATCCTGGTGCCTATGATGATCTTTGTCCAAGGCAAGTTGTTGGCCGTGTTTGGCATACTGGTCTTGGCTGGCATCTTCTATCTTGTCGACTGCTTCTGCCTCTATACCGTCAGCAACGCCCCAGCCAAGGTGTTGGAGGCCCAACAAAACGAGGAAGAAGTGCTGAACGAACAAGTCAGCGACCTGCAACAGAAAAGTGAGGAACATGTCTCAGATAGTGCCTTGCACCGTGTGGATATTGCTGTAGCTAATTGGATTGACAAGCGCGGTCATCTGAAGGCCGGCCTTAACCTACCCGCTGCCGCAGAGGAAATCGGTGTGCCTCGCTATCTGCTGTCGGCCTGGCTCAAACAGAAAAGTGTACGCTATAACGACTGGCTGGCAGAACTGCGTATCGACGAGGCCAAACAAGTGATGCTGGCACATCCTGACTGGTCTAACGAAACCATTGCCCAGCGTTGCGGCTTCAGCGACCGCACCTATTTCCAGCGTAAGTTCAAACAGCTCACCGGCACCACGCCCAACGATTACCTTACAAACACTGACCCAACTGTTTGATTTACTGGATGGAATCTGTGGTGAGGGAGTCTGAGACCTCTTCAAGGGTAGCTTCAAGGATCTCGCTGATACTGTCTGCATAGACGCCGTCCTGATATTCTCTGGGGACGGGGCCGTAGCAGGCTGAGAAAACGAATGCCGCAGAGCCGAAGCCCAAAACGCTCAGCAATTGTCTGAAGGCGCGGCTATTGAAAAACCTCTTTTTCATCTCTTTCTGATTTTTCTGCAAAGATACGAAGTTTTTGCGAGAAATCCAAATAATTAGGACCTAAATTTCCTGAAAGCGACGAAGATGGCACAGCAGAAGCTTGCCATTACCATCGCGCAGGTGCATGCCGTTGCCCTGGCAGTAGCGGAAATATTGGCAGTCGGCGCAATCGTCTGTCCGCATCCACTCGCGATGGCGGTAGGCGGCGTAGCGGTTCTCCCAGACTTCCATGAAATCGTCCTTGTAGATATTGCCTTGATTGTAGTCGGCACGGATGCTGGCACAGGCAGCGATGGCACCGTCGGCCATAACGGAACCGACCGTGATGCCCGCCTGACAGGAGAAGAGACGGCTGCGCACCTCTCCCTCGTAATTGCCTAAGAAGCCCTCGCAGCCATAGTCGGCCCGAATGCGACCCTCTTTTCTCACACGGCGGATAAACTCAAACACGCCACGGAACTCTTCGTTGGTAAGGCGCATATCCGGGTCGAGGGCGGCACGTCCTACGGGGAAGACGGTGAAGAGTCGCCAGCGCTTGACACCCTTGGAGATGAGAAACTCCTTGATTTCATCGAGATTTTTGTAGTTACGACGGTTGACGCAGGTGACAATGTCGAAGAGAAACCCTTCGGTGGCCACGAGCATTTCGATGGCCTGGCTCACCATCTGGAAACTCTGGTCGTTGCCGCGCATCCAGTTGTGGTCTGACTCTAAACCGTCGAGACTGATGGCCATTGAATGGATACCGGCCTTCAGGAGTTGCTGCCAGCGCTGGGGTGTGAGATGCAAGGCATTGGTCACCATTCCCCAAGGGAAGCCCTTCTCATAAATGCCTCTTCCACATTCCTCAATGTCACGTCGCATCAGAGGTTCACCACCAGAGACAATGACGAATACCTTGTGGGGATCGGTCTTCGCAGCGATGCTGTCGAGAACACGTAGGAAGTCTTCTTTGGGCATATCGCTGCTTTCCACTTTCATCTTACAATCGCTGCCACAATGACGACATTTCAGGTCGCAGCGCAGGGTGCACTCCCAGAAGAGCTGCTTCAGGGGATGTTCCTCACGAAGGAGGTTTTCCTTCTGTCGCCAGAGTTCGAGGGCGAGTTTTTTCTTGAGGGTCAGAGGGGTGGGGGTTATTTCTTGCTTCATATTGTGTGAATGAGTTTTGATCTGTACCAGAGGGTTTGGAGGATGCCGCGCATGGCGAGGTAAATCACCTGGGACAACCACAAGAAGTGGTTAGTGAATAGTGTATAGTGAATAGTGAATAGTTGACTACCGCCGTAGACGGCGAAGAATACGAGTGCGGAGAGGAAAGAGGAGATGAGCATGCCACGGGTAGCGGTGAGACCGATGAAGATGCCATCCCAGATAAAGGCGACGCAACCCGCTGCCGGTATCAGCCAGGCCCACCAAAGGTATTCGCTGGAGACTGCCAGCACCTGCGGCTCATCGGTAAGCAGGGCGATAATCCACCGCCCGCCCGCTATATATAATAAGGTATAGGCTGAGGTGACGATGAGCATCCACATCCAGAGTCGGCGCAGGGTCTCGTGGAAAGCCTGGCGATTGTGGGCGCCGTAGGCCTTGCCGCCCAAGGCCTCGCCTGCGAAGGCAAAACCATCCATGAAGTAGGAGAAAAAGAGATAGAACTGCATAAGCACGGTATTCACGGAGAGGATGACGGCACCCTGACGGGCTCCGGCCGAGGTAAAGAAGAGGTTCACGGCTACGAGGCAGAGGGTGCGGAGGAAGATGTCGCGGTTAATGGCGAAGAAATCGCCCATTTTCCGGATATTCCGGTCTTTCCGGAAGAACCGGAATATCCGGCTGTAATACCTCAGCAGCAACCCCACCGCCATCAGCAGACCGGCATATTGCGCAATGACCGTGCCTAAGGCCACGCCCTCAATCTTCATGCCAAAGCCATAGACGAGGGTCAGTGAGGCAAGGATATTGACGATGTTCTGCATGATGCTGATGAACATCGGGAAGCGGGTGTTCTGCATACCGATATACCAGCCCATCAGACCAAACAGCGACAAAGAGGCGGGGGCGCCCCAGATGACGATATCGAAATAGGTGGAGGCGAAAGGAACTACGTCTGATGTCGGACTGATTAGCCAGATCATCAGCCACTTGAGCGGCACTTGGAGTATAATCATCAATAGAGCAATGCCAAGGGCAATTGTCACCGAACGTACCAATAATCTTGTGACTTCTGTGAGATCCCTGCGCCCCAAGGCCTGCGCCGTCAGTCCGCTGGCACCCATGCGAAGGAAACCAAAGAGCCAATAAACGAGATTGAAAATCATCGAACCCACGGCCACCGCACCGATATAGACGGGACTTCCCATGTGGCCCACGATGGCGACGTCGATCATCCCTAATAACGGTACGGTGATGTTCGACACTATCGAGGGCAGGGCAATCTGAAGGATCTGACGGTCTCGTTGGTTCATATCGGTTGCAAAGTTACGCATTTTTTTGGCGCGTGCCAAAAAAATGCGTAACTTTGCAAGCTGTTATGACGATAATCCTCATAGTGATAGGCTATTTCGTGGTGCTTTTCGGCATTAGTCACTTGACGAGCCGCAAAGCCAACAACGATATGTTCTACCGCGCCAACCGCAAGGCACCGTGGTATATGGTGGCCTTTGGCATGATCGGTGCCTCGATCTCGGGCGTCACCTTCGTATCGGTGCCGGGAATGGTGCTCACGTCGCAGATGACCTATCTACAGATGTGTCTCGGCTTTATCGTGGGTTACTTGGTGATTGCCTTTGTGCTGCTACCACTCTATTACCGGCTCCGACTGACGAGCATCTACACCTATTTAGGTCAGCGTTTGGGCAACCGCTCCTACCTAACGGGCGCGTGGTTCTTCTTGTTATCGAAGATGGTGGGGGCAAGCGTGAGGTTTTACGTTGTGTGTATCATCCTGCAACAGTTTGTGTTCGAGCCGGCCGGCATCCCCTTTATTGTGAACGTGGTGGGTATGGTGCTACTCATCTGGCTCTACACACGCCGGGGCGGCATCGGTACACTGGTTTTTACCGATACCTTCCAGACAATCTGTCTATTTACGGCGTTGGTATTAATTATCCTAGAGGCCATGGGACAGCTGCACCTTTCTGTGGGCGGGGCGGTGAGTGCGATTACTGACAGTGGGATGAGACGTATCTTTGTGTTCGACGACTGGGTGTCGCCCCAAAATTTCTGGAAACAGTTTCTGAGCGGTGCCTTCATCGCCATCGTAATGACGGGACTCGATCAGGATATGATGCAGAAAAACCTGACCTGTAAGACTCTAAAGGATGCCCAGAAGGATATGTGTACCTATGGTGTGGCCTTCGTGCCTGCCAACCTGTTGTTTCTCGCCTTAGGTGTGCTACTGACGATGGTGCTTGGTACAGACCTGAAGGGCGACGCGCTGCTGCCCACCTTCGTTCAAGGCACCACTACCTCACACCTCTTGCCTCTCACCTCTTACCTCTTTATTATCGGGATTGTTGCTGCTTCGTTCTCGAGTGCCGACTCCGCACTGACCTCGCTCACCACCTGCTATTGCGTGGATATCCGTCGTCAACCCGACAATGAGCTGCTCAGGAAACGGATGCACGTGGTGATGTGTGGTATCTTCGTGTTGTTCATCCTCTTATTCAGGGCCGTCAACTCCACCTCGCTCATCGATGCCGTGTACATCCTCGCCTCATACACATACGGTCCGCTGCTTGGACTCTTTGCCTTCGGACTCTTTACCCACAGGCAACCCGCAGACCGTCTGGTGCCCTATATCTGCATCGCTTCACCTATCATCTGCTATGGTCTCAACACCGCCATGCAAGCCTTCTGGGACTACCGTTTCGGCTACGAACTGCTGATGCTCAACGGTCTGCTCACTTTCCTCGGACTTTGGCTGACTGCGGGGAAAAAATGAAAGAATAAAAAAATGAAAAAAATAGTTGGCAGCAGCAAATTTTTCACTTTTCACTTTTCATTTTTCACTTTTTATTGTACCTTTGCAGCGAAATTAAAAACAAATAGCAACAACGATGAATACTTTACTGAAAAAAAGTCTTTTTTTATGTGCTGTTAGTCTCTTTACCATAACCGCCAGCGCACAGTTATCAACCAATCCGGACAAGTTCCTGGGTAACATCACAACGGGGTATGGTAATGATATGGACACTAATGGTCGCATATTTCATGAGTACTGGAATCAGGTGACACCAGAGAATGCCTCAAAATGGGGCTCTGTAGAGGGTACTCGAAATAGTTACAGTTGGGGAGGAGCCGACAAGGCGTTTAACTATGCCAAGAAATGGGATTTCACCTATAAGTTCCATGCACTGATCTGGGGAGCACAGTATCCGGACTGGCTGCCAAAATTGTCACCGAAGGAGCGCTATGCTTCCATGGTGAAATGGTTCGACGCCGTGAAGAAGAAGTATGACCATCTGCCCATGATTGATGTGGTGAACGAGGCTGTGGGTACACACCAGGCCGGTAATCCAATGATCAAGGAGTCATTGGGCGGTGGCGGAAAAACTGGCTATGACTGGCTCATCAGAGCTTTTGAGATGGCTTTTGATCGTTTTCCGAACTCAATCCTCATCTACAACGATTACAACACGTTCCAGTGGAATACGGATGAATACATCGACCTGGTGAGAACCCTGCGCGATGCCGGAGCACCCGTTGATGCCTACGGTTGTCAGTCACACGATCTGACAGATTGCGATTTAAGCAAATTCAAGACTGCAGAAACCAAAATCCAGACAGCCTTGAAGATGCCGATGTATAGCACGGAGTATGATATTGGTACCGCAGATGACAACCTGCAGTTGAAGCGTTATAAGGAGCAGATTCCCTATATGTGGGAGAAGGATTACTGCGCAGGCATTACCCTTTGGGGCTGGATTTATGGTTCCACTTGGACGACTGACGGCAACTCCGGTATCATCAAGAACGGCAAGGACCGTCCTGCCTTAACTTGGCTGAAGGAATATATGGCCAGCGATGAAGCCAAGAATGCCAAGAGTCCCTACCCCGGTATGAAGAAGCGTCTGTCGGTGTATGTAAAGCCTCTTGCTCTTAAGGTGGCCAAAGGGGATGTTATGCCTATCAAGGTGCGTACCTATATCACCGATGCTGCCAAGGAGGAGAAGGCAGACTATGCCATTGAAAAAGTAGAGTTATATGACGGCAGTGACCTGATTGCCACGATGACAGAGGAACCCTATATCACGGAATATAACGCAGCCACCGCAGGCACAAGGACCTTGAAGGCCATTGTCTACACGAATGACGGCAATACACACGAACGTTATTCTCGCGTAACCGTGCTCTCCTCTACCACGAAGCGTGAGCCTTACAATGAAACCGTTCCTGAGCTGCCTGGTAGCATCACCATCAGCGAATATGACAAGGGCGCGCAAGGCGTGGCATACGATAAAGCAACCCGTACTGGCGCCACCCAGACAGACGGCTGGATGGAGTACACCGTAGACGTGAAGGAAGATGGCACTTATACGTTCGAGGCTGACGTGGCCTCCACCAGTTCGAATGGAAGATTCCATCTCTCTGAATATTCGCTCGACGGTCTAGCTTTCCTCACGGAGTACATCTCAGTGCCGAATACTGGGAGTGCCACGGATTTCAAGACCCTGCGCGGACAGTTGCAAGTACCTCTGACAGCAGGTCGCCACATTATCTGCCTAAATGTTGAACAAGGCGGTTTCTACATCAAGAATCTGAGATTCTACAACAATGAGCAGGACAAGAACATCAAGGTTACTGTTAATTCCGTGTCTCCGAACTCCGTAGGCGTGGGCGAAAAGACCACAATCACCGTTACGGTCACATCGGACAATCCTATTGCCAACGTGAAGATTCTTGCCAATGACCTCGTGCTGACCACACTGACAGAGCCTAACGCAGATGGACAGTATGTATTCGAGTACGAAGCTCTGAACAAGGGCTCTTTCTATATCTCTGCCATTGCCACCGATTCAGAAGGCAAGGAGAATAAGTCGCCCAACAAAGTGCTCTCGGTCAAAGCCAAGCGTGTACCGTATATGGATAGCACCCCGATTGCCATTCCCGGCACCATCGAGGCAGAGAACTTCGACAAGGGTACGGATGGCATGACTTACCACGATTCCAACAGTAACAACGAAGGCGACAGCAATTACCGTACTGACAGCGAGGGTGTTGACCTTGTGAAAGGCAACGGCGGCGTATGCATTGGCTATACGGCAGCTGATGAGTGGTTAGAGTACAGCATCGATGTGAAGGAAGCCGGTGACTATTCCTATGAGGCGACCGTCTCGTCAGGCACCACCAACTCCGGTTTCAGGATGAGTCTTGTCAAGGGCAGTGCTATTACGACTTTGGCAACGGTCAACGTGCCTCAGACTGCCAGCAATGACTGGAGCAAATACCAAGTGGTCAAAGGCACTTTGAGTAGAGCGCTTCAGGAAGGTCAGCAGATCCTGCGTATCACCATCACAGGTGCTAACTGCAACATCGACAAGATCAAGTTGATCAATACATCGACAGGCATTGCTGATATCACGATCGATGGGCCATCATCTCAAGAACCGCAATACAATCTCTCTGGCCAGAAGGTGAATGCCAGCTATAAGGGCATTGTGATCCAGAACGGCAAAAAGAGGATTAGCAAATAATAAATACGAATTTAAAGAATGGAGAACAAGACTTACAAACGTACGACGGTGACGTCGGCGCTGCCATACGCTAACGGCGGTGTGCATATTGGTCATTTGGCAGGTGTGTATGTACCCGCTGATATCTATGTGCGCTATCTCAGACTGAAAAAACGCGAGGTACTGTTTATCGGAGGTTCGGATGAACACGGTGTGCCCATCACCGTCCGTGCCCGCAAGGAAGGTATCACCCCACAGGACGTGGTAGACCGCTATCATAAGATGATCAAGGACTCGTTTGAGGAATTCGGCATTTCGTTTGATATCTATAGCCGTACTACTTCTGAGACACATCACAAATTCGCCGCCGAGTGGTTCAAGAAGCTCTACGACGAAGGCAAGCTGACAGAAGAGACTACTGAGCAGCTCTATGACGAGGAGGCCAAGCAATTCCTGGCCGACCGCTATGTGACGGGTGAGTGTCCCCACTGCCACAATGAGGGTGCCTATGGCGACCAGTGTGAGAAGTGCGGAAGAGATTTAAGTCCTACAGAACTCATCAATCCGAAGTCGACCATCTCTGGTTCTACCCCTGTGCTGAAGAAGACCAAGAACTGGTATCTGCCTCTGAACGAGTATCAGGAGTGGCTGAAACATTGGATTCTCGAGGAGCATAAGGAATGGCGTCCGAATGTGTACGGACAATGCAAGTCCTGGCTCGACATGGATCTGCAGCCCCGTGCTATGACACGCGACTTGGACTGGGGCATCCCCGTACCTGTAAAGGATGCCGAGGGTAAAGTACTCTACGTATGGTTCGATGCACCAATTGGCTATGTGTCGAACACCGTTGAACTGTGTCAGAAGGAGCCGGAGAAATGGGGCAGCTGGGAAAAGTGGTGGCAGGATGAGGACACTCGTCTGGTACACTTCATCGGTAAGGATAACATTGTGTTCCATTGCATCATCTTCCCTGTGATGATGAAGGCGCACGGTAAGTATATCATGCCTGACAATGTGCCTGCCAACGAGTTCCTGAACCTCGAAAATGACAAGATTTCCACCTCTCGCAACTGGGCTGTTTGGCTCCATGAGTACCTGGTGGATATGCCTGGCAAGCAGGATGTGCTGCGTTATGTATTGACGGCCAATGCTCCTGAGACCAAGGACAACAACTTTACATGGAAGGATTTCCAGGATCGCAATAATAACGAACTCGTGGCCGTGTATGGCAACTTCGTGAACCGTGCCCTCCAGTTGACTAAGAAATATTGGAACGGTGTGGTTCCTGCCTGTGGCGAACTGACGGACACTGACAAGGCTACTCTCGAGGAATTCAAGGATGTAAAAACAAAGGTTGAGGCGCTGTTAGAGCAGTTTAAGTTCCGCGATGCCCAGTTTGAGGCCATGAACCTGGCCCGTATCGGCAACCGCTACATTACAGAATGCGAGCCTTGGAAGGTGTGGAAGTGCGACTGCAAGCGTTGTGAGACCATCCTGAATATCTGTCTGCAGCTGACGGCCAACCTCGCCATCGCTTTCGAGCCGTTCCTGCCCTTCAGCAGCAAGAAATTGCGTGAGATGCTGAATATCGATTCATTCGAGTGGGAGCAGCTGGGTAGCACAGATCTTCTGAAGGCTGGTCATCAGCTGGGTGAGCCTGCATTGCTCTTCGAGAAGATCGAGGATGAGGTGATCCAGAAACAGCTCGATAAGCTTGAGGCTACTAAGAAAGCCAATGAGGCCGCAAATTATAAAGCCGCTCCTATCAAAGATACCGTTAGTTTCGAGGAATTTGAGAAGCTCGACATCCGCGTAGGTCTGGTGAAGGATTGTCAGAAGGTAAAGAAGTCGAAGAAACTGCTGCAGTTCACTATCGACGATGGTTCCGGCACTGAACGCACCATCTGTTCTGGTATCGCGGCCTTCTATGAGAACCCGGAGGAGCTCATCGGTAAGCGCATCCTCTTTGTGGCCAACTTCGCACCTCGACAGATGATGGGAATCGAGAGTCAAGGGATGATTCTCTCTGCCGTCGATGCAGACGAGAGTCTCAGCGTGGTTACCACCACGAAAGATGTGAAACCAGGTAGCCTGGTAGGATAATAAAAAGGCTCTCCATGAGGAGGGCCTTTTATCTTTCTTGGCTCTTGACATTTTCGCGGCCGGCCTCGAGAAGTTGGCGGAATTCATGAGGTGTCATGCCAAGGGCATCCTGAAACTTACGGTTGTAAGTGCGGATAACGGAAAAACCTGCTTGCTGGGCACAGGCAGCAATACCCCAAGCAGGCTCACTCTGAATATAATACAAAGAGCGTAACAGTCTCAGATAGTCGAGATAGTCATCAACAGTCTTGTGTATGGGCGAATGACGGAACAGATCGATGAGGCGTGTCTGGGTGGTACCAATAAACTCTGCCAGTTCCTTCAGACTGAAGTCAGGATTCTCGTGTGGTAATTCTTCCTCCAAACGGGTCTCGATAAGTGCCATCAGCTCAGCATCATCTCGCAAATCAGCATGACGTATCAGTTCCTTGTGACGAATCACAAGTTCCTTGAGCATCTGTATGCGACGACGTACGTCATAATAGGCATTGATTTGCTGACTTAACAGCAAATTGTGACCAACAAGATCAAGGTTGGCTTTCTGTAACACCTCCACTTTTTGCTCTAATTCTGCAATTTTCGATTCATATTCTTTTTGGTTCATCGTAAAATATTTTTAGAGGTTCTCGACTGCAAAGATAAAAAAAAACCACGAAACTTATTACTGTTTCGCAAAAAATTCGCAAATAAATCGTATCTTTGCAGCAGAATATGGAAACATTGAAGGAGAAAACGGCGAAGGGGCTCTTCTGGGGCGGTATGAACAATGGCGTGCAGCAATTGCTCGGTCTGGCCTTTGGTATTATCCTTGGTCGTTTGCTTGATCCTTCAGACTATGGTATGACGGCGATGCTGGCCATCTTCTCTGTCATCGCCAATGAACTGCAGTCGAGTGGTTTCAAGACGGGACTCATTAACATGAAGACTCCCACCCACAACGATTACAACGCCGTATTCTGGTTTAATATCATAGCAGGTGCCGTAATCTATCTGATTCTCTTCTTCTGTGCGCCATTGATAGCCGACTGTTACGACAAACCCGAACTTCGTCCCAAACTGATTCCCTTGAGCCGCTACGTATTCCTCGGTTTCGTGTTCTCCAGTTTCGGTATGGCGCAGTCGGCCTATCTTACCAAACAGATGCAGATCAAGAAGATTGCGAAATGTGGGATGACAGCTACACTCACGTCAAGTATCGTCAGCGTGATACTGGCGGCACTGAAATTCGGCTACTGGGCACTCGCCACGCAGTATCTGCTCTACATCGCCGTAAACACATTGCTGCTTTGGTATTACAGCCCCTGGCGCCCCACCTTTACCTTTAATTTCGAGCCTATCCGCCGTCTCTTTCCGTTCAGTTTCAAGATTATGCTCTCTGCCATCTTCACGCAGTTGAACAACAACATCATGAATCTGCTACTGGGACGCTACTACGGTGAGAAGAACACTGGCCATTATAATCAGGCATATCAGTGGAGTTCGAAAGGATTCCTGCTGGTGCAGAATATGTTGAAGCAGGTGGATCAAACGGTGTTAGTGGGACTGCACGACGAACAGGAACGGCAACTTGCAGTACTCCGTAAGATGGTACGATTTACGGCATTCATTGCCTTTCCGCTGCTCTTCGGACTGGGGTTGGTGTCGCACGAATTCATCGTCCTGACTATCGGCAAGAAGTGGGCTTTCTCGGCTTCCCTGTTGCCGTATCTCTGTTTCTGTGGAGCCTTTATGCCACTTTCGGTTCTGCTCACGGATGCTATCATCAGTCATAAGCGCAGTGATATCTACCTTTGGAACACCGTCGTACTGGGTATCCTGCAAATAGGGCTGTTGATAGGTCTACGGCGACAAGGCATCTATACGATGGTGATAGCCTATACCATATTAAATATCTTCTGGGTGTTCGTATGGCATTTCTTTGCACATCGATTGATGGGCTATCGGCTGCTGTCGTTTTTAAAGGATATCCTGCCTTTTGCCCTCGCAGCAGTAGGTGTGATGGCGGTGACAGGTTTCGTGACGGAGTTTATAGTTGACAGTTTACAGTTGACAGTTGACAGTTATGATTACCTGAGACTATGGGTACTATTGCTGAGTCGTATGGTAATTGCCGCTATCCTTTATTATGTGATTATGCGGGTTTCTGGGGCAGTCATCCTCAAGGAATGCCTCGCCTTTATCCTGTCGAAAAAGAAATAATCTTGCTTAATCGAAAAACTCGAGCTTTCCAACATC
>JAEEGF011267751.1_pt1 | contig 30761 bp, 29 predicted proteins | sample 9134171 | NCBI WGS metagenome assembly JAEEGF01 (sample SAMN16246542, study PRJNA631951) | gut metagenome | biome: gut microbiome; feature: rumen; material: AP-attached | host: Bos | place: Iran: Karaj | collected 2018-10 | reverse complement strand
AGCAGCTAAATTACAACTTATTGTGAATATATCTGATAAATACATTTGTAAAGGATCAGAACTCTTTTCACCTATCTTAAATGCAGGCGTAGGAGCTGAAGGAGTAAGAATAATATCAACTTTTTCAAATGCTTTTTCAAAATCTTGTTTTATTAATGTTCTTACTTTTTGAGATTTCCCGTATAAAGCATCATAATAACCTGCCGAAAGAGCATAAGTTCCAAGCATTATTCTTCTTTTTACTTCCGCACCGAAACCTTGTCCTCTTGATTTTTGATATTCATCCAACAAGTTATTGCAATCTGCTCTGAAACCGTATCTTACGCCATCATATCTTGCAAGATTTGCGGAAGCTTCTGAACAACAAATTATATAATAAACAGCAACTGCATAATCGGTGTGAGGCAAAGAAATTTCCACAAACTGTGCACCTAAACTTTTATAAACTTCTATTGCTTTATCCAACGATGCTTTAACATCCGCATCCAAACCGTCTATAAAATATTCTTTCGGAAGACCGATTTTTAAACCTTTAACTCCGTCTTTAATTGCGGAAAGATAGTTCGGCACGTCTATATTTATTGATGTTGAATCTTTTGTATCGTGTCCTGCAATAACATTTAATAACAATGCACTGTCTTCAACCGTTTTAGACATAGGTCCTATTTGGTCAAGAGAAGAAGCAAATGCTACGGCACCGAATCTGCTTACTCTGCCGTAAGTAGGTTTTACTCCTACTATACCGCAACAACTTGCAGGTTGTCTTATAGAACCGCCGGTATCCGTTCCTAATGCCAAAGGAGCCGTCATTGCCCCTACTGCGGAAGCACTGCCGCCTGAAGAACCTCCCGGAATATGTTCAGTGTTCCAAGGATTTCTTGTTGTAAAAAAAGCGGAATTTTCAGTTGATGAACCCATTGCAAATTCATCAAGATTTGCTTTACCTACGAATACCGCACCCGCATTTTTAAGTTTTGTAATAACAGTTGCATCGTAAGGTGCAATATAGTTTTCCAAAATCTTTGATGATGCTGTCATTCTTATATCTTTTATTAAAATATTATCTTTGATTGCTATAGGCACACCTTCCAATACTCCGACATTTTCACCTTTAGCTATTTTATCGTCTGAAATTTGTGCTTGTTTCAAGGCATAATCTTCACATACGGAAACATATGCTTTTATTTTAGGATCTACTTCTTTAATTCTTCCAAGGAAAGCTTTTGTTACTTCAACACTTGAAAGTTCTTTGCTTTTAATCTTTGCTGCAAGCTCTGTTGCAGTCATCTTTATTATTTCACTCATTTTTATATCCTTTTTTCTTCTATTCTTCCATTCCTCTATACTTCTATATCTCAAATTTTCGCTTTGCGAAAATTTAATCTTCCAACTCCATAACTTTTTTAACTTTAAAAAAGTCACCGTCCTGTTCGGGTGCATTTTTAAACAAAGCATCTATTGTTTCCTGAGAACTTTGAACAACCTCGTCTTCTCTCCAAACATTTTCACTTGTTCCGCCGTGACTTGTAGGTGCTATTGTTGAAGTATCAACTTCTTTTATTTTGTCGATATAACCCAAAATAGAACCAAGTTGTTTAACTAAGTTTTCTTTTTCCTTCTCATCAAATTCCAATCTTGCAAGAGAAGCAACATAATCAACATCTTTCTTTGTTAATTCCATATTTACTCCTAAAAAAAACAATAATTTATCTTTACATTATACATAAGAAAAAATTGCAAGGCAATTAAAAATTTATGAAGCAAATTTTATTTCAAATGCTTCAAGGCATTGATTGCTCTTTGGTGATTCGGGTTTAATCTTAATGTAAGTTCAAACATTCTTTCCGCTTCATAATATTTGCCTTTAGCATATAAAATCAACCCTTCCCTGTATTTTTTATCGGCAAGTTTTTCGTCTATTATAATTTCCGGTTCACTTTCCTGAACTTTAGTTTCCGTGACTTTTGTGTTATTTAAATTTTTTGTTATTTCTTTTACGGCTTTATCTATATATTCTTTTGCGGAAGAATAATAATTAAACGATGTGTTGGTATACTGAGAAGATTTTACAAAAGTCTGCAATTTTTCCATTTGTCTGATACATTCCACCCACCGCTTGTTTTTGTATAAAATTATTCCGTTTTTAAGTATTGTATTTGCTTCATACTCAAATTGTTTTTTCTTTTTCTCTTCAATTGAATTTGTTACTATGGCATTTACTTTATTGCAGTATTCGATAATTTCTTTGTTTTTGTTATCAAACTGAAGATATTTTTTCCATTCTTTTAAACATTGGTCATAGTTTGCTTCATAATAATTTTTATAACCGGACCAATAAGCATATTCATCAAAAGAACTTTCATAACTTGACGAAGATTTTTCTTTCATTAACTTTTTAATTTTGTTGCAATAAATATTGGGAGAATCGTAATTCGGATAATCTATTATAATTTTCTGTAACAAATCCGTTGAATATAAATATTGTTTTTTATTGTAAAATTCTTTGGCTTTTTTAAATAATTCCTGTGCCTGTTTTTGCGACAGTTTATCCTGGGTTAATGCCGCTTGTGCTTCCTTTTCAAATTCATTTTCCTTTTTCTTTTTCTTGTTCCATCTGTATGCCAAAGAAAATCTGTTTATTAAATCTATCTCGTTAAAATCGGCAGAATAATTTATTGTAAAAGCGGAAATATTTATACCGAACCCTGCGGTAATATGGTCCGGATAATACCCGCACCTTATTGCATATTTTTCCAACAATTTATATTCGATTCCCGCAAAAAGTTCGTTATAAGTATCTTCATTTTTTACATCCAAAGAAACGGTTAAAGTGTCTTTTGTTTCAAGTCTGTAAACTATCGGTATTTCCATTAAACCGGACAGCCTGAATATGTATTGAAAATTTTCGTTATATTCGTCAAGTTTTATACCGGTTCCCATAATATTTTGCATTGATAAACCAACACCGAATTTTGCCTGAGTATATTTTATATCCACATTATCAAAATATTTGGATAACCCCAAATCCATTGCAAAACCGCCGTTTTTCTTTTCATACAAATCCAAATAAATGTATTTTAAGTTTACACCGACAGACGTTTCTATCGGTTTTATTTTTGCGGCAAATGCGAGTATATATGCCCATTGATTCGTTGTAACGGTTTTTGCTTTATCAAAGGGATCTTTTCTTAGTTCAATATCTCCGCTTGCCAAATCAATTGCGGAAAATCCCAAAAACAAATTTTCAAACAATCTGTAATTAATTGCTGCCGCATTGTATGAAGTTCCGTCAAACAAATTATATCTTGTTAAAGATACATTATTATAATCGAAGTAACTCAGCAACGAACCGTTATGAAATATTATAGCCGGGTCGTCCAAAGAATTCAGCACGGTTTCTCCCTGCGAAAAAGAAGATACCGACGGCCCGTGAGAAAGAAAATTTTTTCTTTTTCCCGTAGCATATATATTTTGTACAACAAGAAATGATATTATTAAAATTAGAATTATTTTATTATTAACAATCTGCATCTTTCGGTTTTACTTCCGCCGTTTGAATATTTTTTCTTTATTACACACAAATATGTTCCGTTATATAACACATTCCCGTAATCATCTTTACCGTTATATACAATTTCGTTGTTACCTTTCGATAATCCGTCCGCAAATCCATGATAAATTTTATCACCGTATTCGGAATAAATGTCAAGTTCCACGTTCCCGTCTTGTGCCATTTCAAAAAACATTCTTGTATTTTGTCCTTTTTGAGGATTAAAAGGGTTCGGTGCGTTATAAACTTTTTTTATTTCGCCCAGTGTAATAAAATTGTAAATTTCCGGGTTCAACAATTTTGCACCGTATTGATTTTCCACTTCAACTTTCCAATAATATCTTGTTCTCGGGGACAAATCTTTTGCAGTATAAAAATTTTCTGTTGCCAAATCATATTCCTGCATGGAATTTTCGGATGTTCCCAAAAACAAAGTATATTTTAAAATATCCGTCTCAACACCTTTTGATGCCGTCCAACTGAAATTTAAATTTGTATTTGAATTTCCTTTTCCGTCTTGTAAGTTCGGATTTAAATTTACAAAAGAGTGTGGCCTTTCCGTAACTATAATTGTTTTCTTTGAAGATTGATATTCGTTCGGATAATTTGCATTATCGGCAACGATATAATATTCGTATATTCCGTAATCCAAAGATAATTCTTTTTCAAAATTATTGTTTCCCGCGGAAGATAAACCTGCTTGATTCCAATCTTGAGAAGAATCCTGTTGTCTGTAATATATTTTGGGATAAGAACTTGATATTTCGTTACCGTACTTATCCTGATATTTTGCTTTTATTTTAACCGGATTTTCACTTTTAATATTTATTAAATCTTTTAAACTGTCGGTTGCTATTAAATTAATTTCTGTATTGGGAATATAATCGAACACATCAAAAAAAGATTCTGTTAATTCTTTTTCTTCAGCCTCATATTTTAGTTCGGTAACTCCGACATAATCTATATAAGAATCTACATTTATCCAATCATTTTGTTGAGAAAATTGTGCAACTTTTTGACTTGTCTCAATTTCGGTATTATCTACGGACATACTTTCTGCATACACATTTGAAATGACTATTAGTAATGATAAAATTAGTAAACGAAATGACTTCATATGCATAAAAAAATCGGGGTGACTGGACTTGAACCAGCGACCTCTCCCACCCGAAGGGAGCGCACTAGCCAACTGTGCTACACCCCGAAACCAATTATTCCAGAATATCTAATATTTCTTTCAATTCCTGTTTTATTTCTTCAAGAATTTTTGAATCGGAAAAGTTGCTCCGGACCTCATTATTAGACATATTTTTTTTTCTTCTGTCAACAGTTAAACACTTTTTCACGCCGGCAATCGTATATCTTTTATTATATAACAAATCTTTAATTTTTTTAATAAGTTCAACATCCAACGAAGAATATTTTCTTATTCCGGAATGTTTTTCCGGCCTTAATTGTTTGAATTCTTTTTCCCAATATCTTAATGTATGAGCGGGAATATCCGTTCTTTCCGAAACTTCACTTATATTTAAATATTTTTTATCGGGTTCAAGCATTAAATATCTCTTTAGATTGTTTAAATTTTATTTTCTTTTTAGGTTCTATAAGTATTGCTTCACCGGTTTTAGGATTTCTTCCTTTTTTTGTTTGTGTAACCAAAAGATTAAAACTTCCAAACCCGGTAACAACAACCTTTTCACCGTTTATAATTGCTTTTAACATTTCATCAAACAACTTATTTACTACTATTGAAGCCTCTTTTTTTGAAGGCATAATTTGTGCAATTTTTTCTATTAAATCGTTTTTTGTCATTTTAAAAATTCCTTATACTTATTCGGCTTTCGGACTTCTTGTCATTAAATCATATACTGCTTTTTTTGCATCTTTATTGTTAAATAAAACTTCATAAACCTGATTTATTATAGGCAAATCAATATTTAACTTTTTCCCGAGCTGATAAGCGCTTATACAGGTTTTTACACCTTCGGCAACCATTTTAAGTTCGGTTTCAGCCTGCTTTAATGTTTTGCCTTTTGCCAACATTTCTCCCAAATTTCTGTTTCTCGAATGTCTCGAAAAACACGTAACCATCAAATCTCCCATACCGGAAAGCCCGTAAAAAGTTTTTTCGTTTCCGCCTAATGCAACTCCCAAACTTACAAGTTCTTTCAATCCTCTGGAAATTATTGCGGCCTTTGTGTTATCTCCGAAATTAAGTCCGTCTATTATTCCGCCGGCAACGGCAAAAACATTTTTTAAAGAAGCTCCCAATTCAACACCGACAATATCGGACTGTGTATAAACTCTAAAATAATCATTCATAAACAAATCTCTTACTTTTATTGCCAACTGCTTATTTTTTGAAGCGGAAGTTACAACGGTAGGTATTTGTTTTGATACCTCTTCGGCATGGCTCGGTCCGGACAACGCAACGATATTATCTTTTGTACTCGGATAAATTTCTTCTATTATTTGAGATACCCTTAACAATGTTTCGTTTTCTATACCTTTTGTTGCACTTATTATAAGTTTTTTACCTAAATCTATATTCAAATTTTTTATTGATAAAACGGTGGATCTTAAAAAATGTGAAGGAACAACAAACAAAACCGCTTCCGTATCTTTTATAATATTCAAATCACTTGAAACAACAACCGTTTGCGGTATTTTTGCTCCGCCTATAAACGGTATAATTCTTTCTTTATCTAATTTTTCCGCAGCCTGTTTATTTATTTCCCACAAGTATACCTGATGCCCGTTATTTGCCAATAAACATGCAAGAGTTGTGCCCCAAGATCCGGCACCCAAAACAGATATTTTCATTTTTTTCCTCTTACTATTTTATTTTTTCGTTCCAAAAATTTTATTTTCCGTACCGTTCAACAATCTTTTTATATTACTAAAATGTCTGACTATAACCAAAACAGAAATTAAACTTGCAAAAATAACTATTTCCGTAGCAGAATTAAAAATATACAAACTTACAGGCAACATTAATGCCGCCGTTATCGATGCAAGAGATACATACTTAAATACGGCAAGTATTATAGCAAATGCTAAAAAACATATTAACACCGCCAACGGATTAATTGCTAAAAAAACTCCGCAGGCTGTCGCAACACCTTTACCGCCTTTAAAATTTAAAAACACGGTAAAAATGTGTCCGAGTATAGTTACAAGCGCAACAGCTATAACTGTCAAATGAGATGTCGGGTTTATGAGCGTAACAAAATATACGGGAATAAACCCTTTTAACATATCCAAAAATAAAGTTAAAATTCCCAATGTTTTGCTTGTTCTGTAAACATTTGTTGCTCCGGTATTTCCGGAACCTACGGTTCTTATATCGGTATGTTTAAATATTTTCCCGACGATATAACCGAAAGGAATTGCTCCGCACAAATACGATAATATTAAATAAACAATTACTTTTAACATATCTGATCTTGTATACCTCAAATTTTTGTTTTACAAAAATTTTATTCTTTAAACTTTTCTTTTGAAATTTCTCTGAACTTCAAAATTATCGGTGTTCCTTTAAAAGAAAATTTTTCTCTTAATACGTTTTCCAAATATCTTTTATATGAAAAATGTACCAACTCCAAATCGTTCACCGCAATTCTGAATGTCGGCGGTTTGGATACAGGTTGTTCAATATCTTTAATTTTTAACACTTTCCCCTTTCTTGAAAAAGGTGTCTTGTCTACCGCATATCTCATTGCTTCGTTAAGTTCTTCCTGCGGAACCATCTTGGAATATTCTTTATAAATTGCCGGTGCAAGTTTAAAAATTCTGTCTACTCTTTGTCTTGTTTTGGCAGAAATAAATATAATGTCCGCCCAATCCAAAAATTTCAGTTTTTCTTCCAGCTGTTGTTGAAACAATCTTATTCTGTCTTCTTTTTCTTCTATCAAATCCCACTTATTTACGGCTATTATACACGGCTTTTTCTTTTCTATAATCATACCCAAAATCTTAGCTTCTGTTTCACCTATACCCTGTTCGGCATCGGCCACAAGAACTGCAATATCCGCATCATCCATAGCATAGTTTGTACTTAATGTGGATAAATATTCCAAATCGTCTTTTTGTTTGTTGCCTCTGTGAAGGCCGGCGGTATCTATCAACAAATAGTCGGTATCTTCATAAGTTGCATGAACGGAAAGAGAATCTCTTGTCGTTCCGGGAATATTGTGAACTATACATCTGTTTTGTTGTGTTATGGAATTTACCAACGAAGATTTACCGACATTGGGTTTTCCCACGAAAATTATTTTTAATAAGTTATCTTTTTTTTCAACAACATCATTTTCGCCTATCATATCGCATATCGCTTCCAAAAGTTCAACCATATTTCTGCCGTGTGTTGATGAAACGGATATTATATTTTCAAAACCCAACTGATAAAATTCATAAGATTTCACTTCTTCGGCAAATGTATCTATTTTGTTTACAACAAGTATTACGGGTTTTTTGCTTGCTCTGACCGATTTTGCAATTACCGGTTCAAAAGGATGAATTCCGGCTTTTCCGTCAACAACAAAAAGAATTATATCGGAACTTTCTATTGCCAGGTTTAACTGTTGGCTCATGGATTCGGAAAATTCCGAAACTTCCGTACTCCAACCTGCAGTATCGGTAACTATAAATCGTTTATCTTTCCAGGTTACTTCATAATCGTTTCTGTCTCTTGTAGTACCCGCAATATTATGAACTATAGCTTTTTTCCTGCCGATAAACCTGTTAAATAATGTTGATTTGCCGACATTTGGTCTGCCGACAATTGCAACTTTTTTATACATTAAAACCTCTTAAATTTTACATTTTCTTTCTATTTTACAAAATTTATCAGGCACTTTAAATGCCGTATTTCGTATATAATATAATAATTTGCATTATTTGTTAAATTTTTCTTGAATTTTTTTTAATACACATATATAATAATGTTTGAAAAATTAAAGGATTTTTTATGTCTAACGGAATAGGTTTATTTTTTACATTAACAAGCGGTTTAACCATTGCCTTAATACTCGGTTACATTGCTCACAAAATAAAATTATCTCCTCTTGTAGGTTATCTTATAGCCGGGATAATGGTAAGTCCCCATTCACCCGGAATAGTTGCCGATATGAGCATCGCTCAACAATGTGCGGAAATAGGTATAGTTCTTTTGATGTTCGGTGTGGGAATGCACTTTAAATTGGAAGATTTTATTGCCGTAAAAAATATTGCGGTAGGTGCATTAATACAGATAACGACATGTACACTTATAACAACTCTTTTGATTAAAACTTTAGGATGGTCTTGGACCTCCGGTATTATTTTAGGTATGTCAATATCCGTTGCAAGTACCGTAGTATTAACAAGAGTGTTTTCCGATAACAAAATATTGCATACTCCAACCGGTCATGCAGCTATAGGGTGGCTTATCTTGGAAGATCTTTTTACAATTATAGTATTGGTTTTACTGCCTGCGTTTTTTGGGAAAACAGCTTCAAATCATAATTTATTTCTTACATTTTTAATAACAATAGCAAAGTTGGCGGTTTTAGTTGTATTTGCTTTAGTTGTAGGTAAAAAAGTTATACCTTTTTTATTGGAACATATAGCAAAAACGGGAAACAGGGAACTTTTTATTTTATCCGTTCTTGTTATTGCGCTCGGGATTTCGGTTTGTGCCACTGAATTTTTCGGAGCATCCATAGCATTGGGAGCTTTCTTGGCAGGCATGATTGTAGGACAATCGGAGTTCAGTGCAAGAGCAACCTCCGAAGCTCTTCCCATAAGTGATGTTTTTGCCGTTTTGTTTTTCGTTTCGGTAGGAATGCTTTTTGATCTTTCTTCTTTAAAATCTTCTTGGTTATTAACAATAATTTTGTTGTTTGTTGTAATATTCGTAAAACCGATAGGTGCAACTCTTATTATTAAATTTCTAAAACAACCTCTTAAAAAAGCTATGAGTATCGGTATCGCTTTAGGTCAAATCGGAGAATTTTCTTTCATTTTGGCATCGCTTGCGGTAACTTACGGAATAATGTCTAAAGATGCATACAATACAATAATATTTGTTTCTATTGTTACAATAACACTCAACACAACAATTTACAGATGGATTCCTTCCGCAATAAAGTTTTTACAAAATAAAGGTTACTTTAAAACTTACTACACAATAACGGACGAAATAGAAACGGAAACCAAAGATTTAAGGCACGTTATTGTTATAGGATATGGCCCTGTAGGTAAAACGATATCTAAAATATTGTTACAAAAACAAATAAATGTAACCGTTATTGAAATGAATATCGATACCGTCAAAAAAATTAAAGCAAAAGACATTAAAGAACTCAGAGCTATTTACGGAGATGCTTCACAAAGAGAAATTTTAATAATGTCTGCAATAGAAACGGCGGAAGCAATTGTAATTTCCACACCGTTTGCACCTGCAAAAGAAATAACCGAAATTGCAAAATCTTTAAATTCAAGAATAAAAATATTGGTTCATACAACTTATTCAAAAAGTGCCAAAGAATTACGAAAACAAGATTCCAATTTAATAATTCGTTCCGGTGAAGGTTCCGTTGCTCTTGCACTGGCAAAAGAAGTGTTCACAATATACGGTTCAACAAATTTTGAAGAAGATATAGATAAGATATATAAAGAATTGCTTTAAAAATTGCTTTGCAATTTTTAAAATTTATAATTTACAATTTACAATGTATAATGTCGGTAAAATTTGATATAATAAACTAAATATTTAATCAAAAAAGGTACTTTATTATGTGCGGAATTGTAGGATACATAGGTAAAAAAAATGCAGTTGAAGTAATATATAACGGATTACAAAAACTTGAATACAGAGGTTACGATTCTGCAGGTATTGCCGTTATAGAAAACTCCAAAATAGAAAGAAGAAGAAGTGTCGGTAAACTTATAAACCTTCAAGAAAACATTAAAGAAAATAAAATTTCCGGGAATATCGGTATAGGTCATACAAGATGGGCAACACACGGAAAACCCAGTGAAGAAAATGCTCATCCTCATACAGATTGCAGCGGAAAAATAGTCGTAGTTCATAACGGAATAATAGAAAACTATGTTTCTCTAAAAAAACAATTACAAAAAGAAGGTCATAAGTTTGCTTCGGAAACAGACACCGAAGTTGTTGCTCACTTAATAGAAAAATATTATAAAGGTGATTTACTTGCTGCAGTAAAATCCGCATTAAAAAATATAGAAGGAGCTTATGCTCTTTGTGCAATATCGTCTGAAGATAAATCAAAAATTGTTGTTGCAAGAAAAGATGCTCCTTTGGTTATAGGTTTAGGTAAGGATGAAAACTTTATTGCTTCTGATGTTTCCGCATTACTTCAATATACAAAAGATGTAATTTTTCTTGAAAATAAAGATATCGCAGAAATAAAATCGGATTCCATTAAAATATTTGATGAAACTGATACCGAAATTAAAAGAAAATCTCAAAAGATTTTATGGAATGCAATACAAGCGGAAAAATGCGGTTATAAACATTTTATGCTCAAAGAAATTCATGAACAAACTCAAACCACACAGGATACTTTCAGGGGCAGAATTTCCGATGAAGAAAACAAAATAATATTACAATCCGTAAAACTTACAAAAGAAGAAATTTCAAACATATCAAGAATTTGTATCGTTGCCTGCGGGACATCTTACCATGCGGGACTTACAGCAAAATTCTTGTTTGAAAATTTAACTAAAATTCCTACAGAAGTAAATATTGCTTCGGAATTCAGATATGCTAACCCTGTTATAGATGATAAAGTATTAACTATATTTATTTCTCAGTCAGGTGAAACCGCAGACACGTTGGCGGCTTTAAGACTTGCAAAAGAAAAGAAATCTAAAACAATTGCAATTTGTAATGTTGTAGGTTCAAGCATAAGCAGAGAAGCCGACTATGTTTTATATACTCATTGCGGACCTGAAATAGGTGTTGCTTCAACAAAAGCTTTTACCGGTCAGCTTACGGCTCTTTATTTACTTGTAATGTTTATGGCTGCTAAAAAACAAACAATATCAAAAGAACAATTAGCAGAATTTATCGGTAATTTAAGGGATATTCCTACAAAAATATCCGAAACTTTAAAACTATCAAACAAGATAAAAGAAATTGCTAAATTGTTTCAAAATACAAAACAGTTTATATATTTGGCAAGAAATATAAACTATCCTATAGCACTTGAAGGTGCTTTAAAATTAAAAGAAATTTCGTATATTTATGCCGAAGGTTACCCTGCGGGAGAAATGAAGCATGGACCTATAGCATTAATAGATGAAACTATGCCTGTAATGGTTATAGCAACAAAAAGTAAAGTATACGACAAGATTTTGAGTAATATTGAAGAAGCTAAAGCAAGAGGTGCAAAAATAATTGCAATAGCAAATAAAGACAACAAAGATATAATAAAAAAATCCGATTATCAAATTTTTGTTCCGGAAGTTGATGAGATTTTATCTCCTTTAATTAACGTTATACCTTTACAATTTTTTGCATATTTTGTTTCGGTTATGAAAGGTTGCGATGTTGATCAACCGAGAAACTTAGCAAAATCGGTAACGGTAGAATAAAATTTTGCTTTGCAAAATTTTGAAGTATAAAATTACGGAGTAATTTTTTAATGAAGCCAAAGATAGCAATTATAGATTACGGAATGGGAAATCTAAGAAGTGTATCTAAAGCCGTTGAACTTTGCGGCGGTGATGTTGATATTATTTCCGATGCCGACAGCATAAAAAATTACAATTCAATAATATTGCCGGGAGTAGGTGCCTTCGAACCTGCAATAAAAATTCTTAACCAAAAAGGTATTGATATTGCAATAAAAGAACACATAAAAAACAAAAAAATGTTTTTGGGAATATGTTTAGGGTTCCAACTTTTATTTTCGGAAAGTTATGAAGACGGTTTACATAAAGGATTAAATATCATAGAAGGTTCCGTGGAAAAATTTGTTCCCAAACAAAACGAAAAATTAATAATCCCCCACATGGGTTGGAACAAAATATTTATTTCCAAAACGAACAAAACGGTATCTCAAATGTATAAAGATATAAAAGATGAAAGTTATGTTTATTTCGTTCACTCTTACTATTGCAAACCGAAAAATAAAGAATATATAGCAACAACAACAAATCATTCAATAGATTTTTGTTCTTCAATCGCAAAAGAAAATGTTTGGGGTTGCCAATTTCATCCGGAAAAGAGTTCCGAAATAGGATTGCAATTATTAAAGAATTTTGTTTCTGAATGCGAGGTTTCAAATGGTGGCAATTAGAGTTATTCCATGTTTAGATGTTAATGCCGGACGAGTTGTTAAAGGAACAAACTTCGTGGATTTAAGAGATGCCGGTGATCCTGTAGAAATAGCAAAAAGATACAATGTTGAAGGTGCAGACGAAGTTGTATTTTTGGATATTACGGCTTCTTCCGATAAAAGAGCCATAACTTTAGATGTGGTCAGAAAAACCGCAGAACAGGTTTTTATTCCCCTGACTGTAGGCGGCGGAATAAGAACAGTTGATGATATGAGAACATTATTAAAAGCCGGTGCAGATAAAATCTCAATAAATACCGCAGCGGTATTAAATCCGCAACTTATATACGACGGCAGCAAAAAATTCGGTAATCAATGTATTGTTGTTGCCATAGATGCAAAAAAAGACGGAAACAGTTGGACAGTATATACTCACGGAGGAAGAACAAAAACGGAGTTGGATGTTATAAAATGGGCTCAAAAATGTGTCCAACTGGGAGCCGGTGAAATTCTTCTTACAAGCATGGATAAAGACGGCACAAAAGACGGTTACGATTTGGAACTTATGGAACAGGTAACTAAAGTGGTTGATGTTCCCGTAATAGCCTCCGGCGGAGCAGGTAAAAAAGAACATTTCGTTGATGTATGCAAAAAAGGAGCATCTGCCGTTCTTGCAGCATCACTTTTTCATTTTAAACAGCTGGAAATTTCAGATTTAAAACAATATATGAAACAATCGGGGATTGAAGTAAGATAAATATTTATGAACAAAATATTTTATTTTAAAGATGAAAATAAATACAAAAGATTATATTTTTTTAATTTTAAACTGTTTAAAATTAAAAAATATTTTTCCGACAAATATATAAAAAACATAATTAAAAATATTGAATTAAAGCATGAAAATTACCAACCTTGCCAAAATGAAATAACCCCCGCACCTAATAATTTTGTATTGGAAACACTGCAAAAACTAAAATCATTTTATTTCTTACCGAACGGTGGGAATTTAGGTGACGGTTTAATAGCAAACAGTGAATTTCAAATTTTTAATTTTTACGAAGATATTAGTTACATAACAAAAAGAGATGATTATGACAAAATTCAAAAACCTTTTAATTTCATATATGGCGGCGGAGGTTTATTTGTAGACATATATAAAGAAAATCTGGACAAATTTTTTGATATTTTTAAAAATAAATTTTTGAAACAATGTATTATTTTACCATCAAGTTTTTATAATATTCCGGAATTATTTGAAATAGCAGATGAACGATTTACAATTTTCTGCAGAGAAAAAAACAGTTTTAATTATCTAGTTAATTCCAAAACAAAAGCAAAAATTTATCTCAGTGATGATATGGCTTTTGCCACGGATATAAAATTTTACACCAGTTCCACTTTTACAGTAAAGCAACTAAATAATTTAAAAGAAAATTTACAAAAAATGCCGCTAAAACAACTTAAGAATATAATATACAATATGTTTTTTTCGTATTCTTCAATTTATAATAGAATAAAAGAAATATTATCCGTAATTGATAAAAAAAGTGATGTTAAAACAGCTTATTTATTAAGGACTGATTCGGAAAAGAATATAAAAGATATATTTGTAAACTCTTTTGATTTGTCCGTTTGCGGCAGAATCACAGGAAAAAACTCTTTGGATAATGCTTATATTCAAATAATTTCGGAACTTTTTTTAAGTGCTGTAGATTGTGCCGATGTTATTGTTACCGACAGATTGCATGTCGGAATAGCTGCAACTTTATTAAACAAAGAAGTATTTTTATTTGATAACAGTTATAATAAAGTATCAGGTGTATATGAACAATCTATGAAAGGATTAAAGAATGTTCATTTGTTAAAAGATAACGATTTGAAAAGCATAGAAAATATAATAAAAAGCTGTAACATTAAAAATACAGCAAATTCTAACCGTTTAAAAAATATGAATTTAAATATTGAAGATTTTTTAACTAAATATTTGGCTTATAAAAACATATAAAAAATGATAGATTGGCATTAGTCAATTATATTTTTCAAAGCAGAAACAATAATATCAACATTTATTTCATTTAATGTTTTATCTTTCTCGGCTTTAATGTGTATTGTATTAGGATTTATTGAACAGAACCTGACAAAATTATTTTCTATACTGAATTTATCATCGGAATATAAAACAATCATTTTCTTTTTGTAAAAGTCTGCTATATGAACAATTGCAGTATCAACCGTTAAAACAAAATCCACATTTTTTATTAAATAAGCGGAATCAAAAATATTTGTAGTTTTGTATACAATAACATCTTTATTACTAATAAAATTATATTGTCTCTTATATGATAAAAGAACAATTTTTATTTTTTTATATTCATTTAAAATTTTATCTACAATATCATTGATTTTTTTATCACTCAAAGATCTTGTATTGTCAAATGCTTCAGGATTAAGCAACAATATTTTTTTATCATCAAAATCTTTATTTATAAAATCAAAAGATAATTTATTGTATTTTTCAGGCAACGATAATTCATAATCAATATCTACAAATTTATTACCAAACAGATTTACTACTTTTGTAAGAAGCTGAGTAATATGCTCATGTTTTTCCCACACAAGAGGGAAATTAACAAACTCGTAATCATATTTAAATTTTTCAAAAATAAAAGCTTTTGATTGTGATAATCTGTAAAACAACATACTAATTTTAGAATATCTGTCCCATGGCAAATTTATTATAACATCAAATTTATTTTTTCTTAAAAATCTAAAGAGAGAAAAAGATTTCGTTGGGAGTTCTTCTATTTTATCTACATATTTATTTGAAGAAACAAATTCCATATATTGAGGTTCCACAGCAACAGTAACAATTATGTCCGGAACAGATTTTTTAATTTCTCTAAAAATAAAAGAAGCTGTAAGTAAATCCCCTATTCTGTACCCATACCCTAAAAAGCATAAACTTTTTGCTGTTTTTAGATCATAATTTTTATTATTACAATGAAATAAATTCAAAAATTTTGTAAATAGTAATTTGAAATCCATAATTTTATACTAAATTTTTAAATACTCTTACTATTCTATAACTATGCAATTTAAACAACTTTAATATTAAAAACAATAATTTAAGCCTAATCTTATTAACTAACGAATTTGTGCTTTCCAAAAGGAATCCTGTTATGTTAATACCATGTGTTAACATCTCTTTTTGTATCTCTTTAGGTTGTTGCTTACCTATTCTTGAATAATCCCAACAAAAAACATGAATACACCATTTTATTGCCTCTTCGGATAACAAACCTCTGTTTTTCATATCTTTTATTAAAGTAAAAAAATTATAAAACCAATCTACAAACAATTTGCTTAAATTGCTTGTAATTGCTGTAGTACGTTGTTTTCTGTATATATACAATTCATCTTCTATATAAACTATATTTTTGGTATATAAAAACAACATTGCAGCAAATACTCCGTCTTCCGATACCCTTCCTTCATAAAAGAACAAATTGTTTTTCAACAAAAATTCTTTTTTATAAATTCTTCTCCAAGCTGTATCTTCATAACTTTTCTGTAAAATAATACCTATCGTATCATCTTTTTTTATTTTTTGGCTGTCGGGAAATATTTTTGATTCATATCTGTTTTCTTTGAAATAATAAAATTTATAATTAAACTCAACAATATCAGCGGAAGTTTCTATTATTTTGTTAAAAGCTGTTTCTAAACAATTTTGCACTATAAAATCATCTGAATCGACAAAAACAAGATATTGCCCGATTGATTTTTTTATTCCAACATTTCTTGCGGCAGGCAAGCCTTTATTTTCCTGGGTTATTATTTTTATTCTGTCATCTTTTTTTGCATATTCCTGCAATATATCCAATGAACCGTCCGTTGAACCGTCATTCACGCAAATGCATTCAAAATCTTTAAATGTTTGGCTTATTATACTGTCCATACATTGGCTTAGATATTTTTCTACATTATATACAGGAATTATTATTGATATTTTTGGTAACATAAAGCTCCGTTAAAAATTTTTCAACATTCTAAAGAAGATAAAACTTTTTGTTTTAAATATTTTCATAATAAAAATATATATATTTATTTTACATACACTAAAAAAAGAAGTTCCTAAAATCTTTTTCAAATAGAAAAAATGATCATAAGATATATCAAAAACTTCTTGTTGGTTTTCTTTCGGTATTTTTTTCCCTATGTTAAAAGTAAAATGTGACAATATAAATTTTTTCAATATGTTATTATTTTTCAATAAATTTCTTTTTTCCATTTCTTTTGTTAAGCAGATAAAAGAATTTATTGCATTGATTCTAAAAGTTTGTTTTTTGGAAGTAATACTTTCTACTTGTTTCCTGTAAAAATATAATTCTTCATCCAACAAACTTATTTTTTGCGAATATAAATTAGCTAAAATATTAAAAGAGAAATCTCCTTCTGCATAAATATTTTCAAAAAACAAAATGTTATTGCTTTTTATAAAATCGGTTTTGTATAATTTCATACAAACAGATCTTGAATTCTCTACTATATCCAAAATATATTTAATTTGTTTATTTTCCCCTTTTGATTTTGAATATTCAAAGAAAAGCTTTATAAGTTTTTCTCTGTTTGGTCCGTTTTCATATCTGTTATCCAAAGAATAATACATTTTGTGTCTGCAAAAGACTATATCGCTGTTTTCTTTTTCTGCAACAGTCAACAACTTTTCTAAATAATCAACGGCTATAAAATCATCGGAATCAACAAATGCAATATATTGACCAATACTCTGCCTTAATGCTTTGTTTCTGGAAACAGAAGAACCGCTGTTTTTTTGATTTATTATTTTTATTCTGTCATCTTTCTTTGCATATTCCTGCAATATATCCAATGAACCATCCGTTGAACCGTCATTCACGCAAATGCATTCAAAATCTTTAAATGTTTGACTTATTATACTGTCCATACATTGTCTTAGATATTTTTCTACATTATATACAGGAATTATTACTGATATTTTTGGCAACATAAAGCTCCATTAAAAATTTTTCAACATTCTAAAGAAGATAAAACTTTTTGTTTTAAATATTTTCATGATAAAAATATATATATTTATTTTGCAGACACTAATAAAAGAATCTTCCAAAATTTTTTTTAAATAAAAAAAGTGATTATACGCTACAGAAAAGACTTCTTGCTGACTTTCTTTCGGTATTTTTTTCCCTATGTTAAAAGTAAAATGAGACAATATAAACTTTTTCAATATTTCATTGTTTTTCAATAAATTTCTTTTTTCCATTTCTTTTGTTAAACAGATAAAAGAATTTATTGCATTAATTCTAAAAGTTTTTTTCTTGGATGTAATGCTTGATATCTGTTTTCTATAATAATAAAGTTCTTCATCCAATAAACTTATTTTGCGTGAATACAAATTAATCAAAATATTGAAAGAATAATCCATTTCTGCAAAAATGTTTTCAAAAAAATAAATATTATTGTTTTTTATAACTTCACTTTTATATAGTTTCATACAAATTGATCTTGAATTCTCTACTATATCCAAAATATATTTAATTTGTTTATTTTCCCCTTTTGATTTTGAATATTCAAAGAAAAGCTTTATAAGTTTTTCTCTGTTTGGTCCGTTTTCATATCTGTTATCCAAAGGATAATACATTTTATGTCTGCAATAAACTATGTCACTGTTTTCTTTTTCTGCAACGGTTATTAACTTTTCTAAATAATCGTTTGACACAAAATCATCAGAATCAATAAATGCAATATATTGACCAATACTCTGCCTTAATGCTTTGTTTCTGGCAATAGAAGAACCGCTGTTTTTTTGATTTATTATTTTTATTCTGTTGTCTTTATTGGAATATTCCTGTAATATGGTTAGAGAATTATCTGTTGACCCGTCATTCACACAAATACATTCAAAATCTTTAAATGTTTGGTTTATTACACTATCCAAACATTGTGACAGATACTTTTCTACATTATATACAGGAATTATTACTGATATTTTAGGCATTTGTTTGTCTCTAATTTATTTTAGTCTATTTTACAATAAAAAATACTTTTTTCAAAATACAAAAATGTTATAATAAATAAAATGCTAATCATTATAATATTATTACTAATTATATTACTAATTTTTTCCGCAAAATATCCTTGGTGGCTGCCTGCAAAAAAAGGATTGATTGTTTTAATGTATCATCATATTTACAAATATGATAAAACTTGCGATTTAGCTGAAGAATTGTATATTGAACCGGAAACTTTCTCTAAACAGATGGATTTTTTATTAAAACATAAATATACACCAATAACTTTGGAAGAATTATCAAAATCATACAAAGACGGTTATTTTAAATTACCTAAAAAATCTGTTCTTATAACTTTTGATGACGGTTGGCTGGATAACTATACAAATGCTTTCCGTATACTAAAAGAAAAAAACATTAAAGCAAGTATTTTTGTTTCTTGTAATTATATAGAACAAAAAAATTGTATGACTTGGAAACAATTACTTGAAATGAAAAACAGCGGTTTAATATCTTTTGGTTCTCATACCGTTAATCATCCTAAAGATATACAAGCATTGAATGATACCGATATTTTAAAAGAACTAGAAGAATCCAAACAAAAATTGGAAGAAAAATTAAATATAACAATAGATTGTTTTGCTTATCCTTCGGGAGCAGGTGCAACAAATAAAAAAGTTAGGCAGATGGTTTTTGACAGCGGATACTTATTTGATTTTTCAACAAAACGAGGAATCACAAGATTTAAATGGAACAAAGAAAAGGCTATAAACAGATTGTATATAAAACAAGGATATACTCTTTTTGATTTCTATTTATTAATTACAAAGGGTAAGAACAGTTTTTAATTGTCTATATGATTTTTTGGTAAGGTTGGCCGTTCACCAAAAGTTTTTTAGCAATAGGATGTTTCCCTTTTTTATAAGAATAAACAACTTCTATTTTTTTCTTATCTTCTTCTTTTACATCCCACGATTCCATCAATAATTTTTCTAAATATTTTGCATGTTTTTCGGAAACATAAAATCTGTATGAACTTTTGTTTAAACTATCAACGAACTCATCTTTTGTAAAAAATTTATCTTCAAACTGTTTTAAATCCGCTTCATCCCAATCTATTCTGTATCTTATATAATGTCCCGATAACAAATCTCGCGGATCATACCCCATAACAGGCACTGTTATTTCCACTCCGGAATCTTTTGTGTACCACAAAAAACAATTCCATACAAACAAACATATAACCGGTAACAATAATATAAAGAATAAAGTTTTGTTTTTCAATTTGTTGCCTCTGATTTTTTCATATAAGTCAATATTTTTCTTAAAACATATATTGAAACAAGTAAAAGTATTCCCCCTGCGATAAACCCTATACCCGTAAACAACAAATTGCCGTAAGCACTTACGAATAAGTATATTATGTATATTTCGGTTACTATCGCATAATTTCTAAAATATTTATCTTTTCTTGCTTTATAATATTTATACATTTTGTAAGCCAATAAAACGAATATAAAAATTATATCTATGGCATTTCTTTGTAATGCTATTGCAAAAACAACCCAATATTTTGTTAATTGCGCAAGTATTGAAAAAGCTTTCGATACAATTATTTTTCTGTCAAATTTTATGTATATCAGTTTCCCGAACCATTGTAAAAATTCCAGCGAAAGATACAATAAAATACAAAATATGGAAATATTATATGCTTTTGAAAAAGGAAGAAAAGTTGAAACAAAATATGAATAGATATCGTGTAACCAAGTATAAAAACTTTCCGGAAAACTGTTAAATAAAAGAAGCAACCATAAAATATTTATTAAATATGTTTTACTTAACAAAACAAACGGTACAGCCAAAAGCATCCAAAATCTTGCAAAAGAAAACCATCCGCCGTCCAAATTATATACTTGTGCAATAAGACCAATTGTTCCTGCAACCATAAAAAAAGATATTACTAAAAATACTTCAGACAAATTTTTCTTCTTATTAGTTATAAAATAGTGGTCTGTATATATTAATGCCAAAAAGAGAATAAAATCTATCGATATTTTTAAGAAGTTTGGTATTAAAGCCCAGTTAGCACCTATTATTAAAACAATACCCAACGCAATAAGAAGACCTGCTATAACAAAAAGTCTTTTCCACAATTTGTTATTATCGGTATTATTTTTGTAATAACCGATTATATTTTCCAATTGTTGTGAAGTTATTAATCCTTCTTTATTTAGTTTTTCTAACTCTTTTCTGGGTATTTTCATAGTTATATTATTTATAAATTTTTAAGTATTCTAAAAAGTTTAAAACTTTTAACACCAAAAGTATTTAACAGATACAAAGAAAATTTTATTTTGAATTTATAAAAGAAATTACAGTTATTTGACACTATTTGCAAATACTTTAAATTGTCTGTTGATTGTTTCAGCATTCTTTTTTTATTATCGATGGAAACGCTGTCGGATATTTTACCTATTTTGTATATGAATGTATCTGTTAAAAAATTCATTATTTCTTTTGTAATAAACTTTCTGTTTATCAAATCTTTTGATAACTCTAAAAAATTATCAAAAGCATCTACAATTTGGGCTTGTTCATTAGCGGTTATACCTTCAACTTGTCTTCTGTAAAAATAAAGTTCATCGGTTATAAAACATATTTTTTTTGCATACAAATAAACCAAAGCCGAGAAAGGACAATCTTCCGCCGTTTTCCCCTCATAAAAATAAATATTGTTGTCTCTCATTAAAGATATCTTATACAATTTTGCCCAAACAAATGCACCTGCATAACCTTTATATAATCTTTCAATATCGGTATTATCTTTGATTTCATGTATTCGTCTTATTCTTGCCGATTCATAAACATTGTCTTTTTGATGATAAAATTTATAACTTGCTCTGACAATATCGGCATCCGTTTCAATTATTTTATTGTAAAGAATTTCCAAATAATTTTCTGTCACCCAATCGTCCGCATCAATAAAAGAAATATATTGACCTAAAGCTTGTTTAATTCCGTTATTTCTTGAAACTGACGAACCGCTGTTTTTTTGATTTATTATTTTTATTCTGTTATCTTTATTGGCATATTCACGTAATATGGTTAATGTATTATCTGTTGAGCCGTCGTTCACACAAATACATTCAAAATCTTTAAATGTTTGAGCTAAGATACTATCTAAACATTGGCTTAGATATTTTTCTACATTGTATGCAGGAATTATTATTGATACTTTTGGCATTTTTAATTTTATCCGATATGAAAATCAAGAAGTTTTTTGCTTCTTTTTTTTATTTTTTTTGCAGGAATTCCGGCATAAATATTCCATTTTTTCAATGTTTTTTTAACAAAAGAGAAGGCTCCGCATACCGCACCTTCCTCGAAAATCACATTAGGCATAACAATGGAATTAGCTCCAACCTGACAGTATTTGTTCAAGATAATCTCTCCTCCCGTTACATTTGTAAACTTATCCGGCACCATGGGAGATATCATGTGCTTTCCACTAAAATCATCAACAGCACTAAACAATGTACTTCTCGGTGATATTCCACAAAAATCTGAAATATATATTCCTTTTTTACCATACAATGCAGAATATGCAGATATATGCACACAATTTCCAATAGTTATATTACCCGATAGTATACAACAATCATCAATTCTAACATTGTTTCCTATTACGATATTTTGTGCACCATAGATAGAACATTTGCGGGAAATTAAAACATTCTTTCCATAATGTTTCAATCCTAATTTCTTTAATTCATTTTGGTTATAAAAACTATTTTTTACCATATTAGTTACCTTTTAAGACTTTAACTACTTTTTCTAACTCCGATTTTTTCAAACTTCCATAATAAGGCAAACAAAGTACTTTCTTTTTTATGTCATTTGTATTTGTTAAATCTGCAAGTTTAACAGACAAATAATTTTTATAACAATCATAGTCGTTACAACTTGGATAAAAATATTTTCTTGTTAATATATTAATTTTCTTAAATTTTTCATATAAACAATCTCTTGAAATAGGATAATTTTGTTCAATAATAATAGGGTAGTATTGATAAGAATTTGTAACATTTTTCGGCATTTGAGGTATTCTTATTCCTTTTATTTTAGAAATATTAGAGTCATAAAATTTCTTTATTTTCAATCTTTTATTTTGTTCTTGCCTATAAATTTTTAAATTTTCGATACCGACTGCGGCCTGAACTTCATTAAGTTTACCATTAATACCTACCGCCTCTACCGTTTCTTCGTTTTGTATTCCGAAATTTCTAAGATTATATATCACCTTAGATAATTTCGGATCGCGATATGTTAAACAGCCGCCTTCAATTGTGTTGAATAATTTTGTTGCATGAAAAGAAAACATTGATATATCTCCGAAACATCCTATACCTTTAGAATCTATTTCGGTAGAAAAACAATGTGCGGCATCATAAATCACTTTTAAATTATGTTTTTTTGCGATTCTATCAATTTCCTTCACATCGCAAGGAAAGCCATAAACATGAACTCCCAAAATTGCAGACGTGTTTGGCGTTATTAAACTTTCTATTTTATTTGCATCTATTGCCATTGTGTTTGGCTCTATATCACAAAAAACAGGTTTTAATCCGTTCCAGACAATACAATGCGGAGTTGCAGGAAAAGTAAAAGGTGTCGTTATAACTTCACTTCCATAAGGCAAACCAAGAGCCTTTATTGCCGTCAACAATGCAATGGTTCCGTTGTTAAACAAACTCAAATTCGGAACCTTTAATTCTTTTTTTAATTTGGTTTCAAGTTGGTTATGTTTATCTCCCATGTTGGTAAGCCATTGAGCTTCCCAAATATCTTTCAAATGTTTTTCTAAATCATTAAATTTAGGTAACAATGGCCTTGTAACATAAATTTTATTCATAAAGCACCCACTTTAAAATATTTTTTTCCAAGCGTTTAATTGATAATTTTCATCGTAGTAAAATTCTATATTTTTAATATTCTGTTCACAAATTATATTGTCAAAACTTTTGAATTCATCAAAATTCATTTCTTTAATTTTATGTGTATCAAAAACTTTAATCCCCAAATTTTGTAGATAACTAAAGCTGGTTACATTAGATTTAATAAATATTTTTTTACCTAAATAAGCACATGCCGTACAATTACCTACACCTTGTTGCCTATTCTGATTCAGCACTAAAACATCTATTTTAGCTAAATGTTCTGCGTATTCCAAGGGTTTCATATACTCATCAATATATGTGAACTTATCTCCAAAAATATCTTTTCCTTTCTCTATAATTTGTTCCTTAAATTTTAAGTTACCATACGATAATATAGTTACGATTTTTATATTTTCGTCTTTATATTTTGAAAGGGTTGATAACATTTCTACTGTAGATTCATCCGCGGAATTGTTAATTTGAATAACCAAACTATTATTTTTTTTTGTTTGCTTAACGGAAGAAAGCATTTTACCTGAAATAGGTGTTGAGTATGGGGCATACCAATTCGGTTTCTCACCATATTTTTGCCCGGCAATCAACTCATCTCCCTGTATTAAAGCAATATACCCCTTTACATTTCTTTTTACATAATCGTTTCTTTCATTTCTTGAAGCATTATATAAATCTCCACCCCACATTATCCAATAAGTTTTTTGTAATAAATTTTTATGTTTGCATAAAAAATTTATTAATTTACCATCAAATAACGAATGACAAAAAATTTTTTCACACTTATCAAAGTTTAAAAAATTAAGACTTTTGTACTCTAAAACATTTTCACCTTGTGGGAAAGGAAGATTACTAAATATCCTTTTACAAAGAACAAGATGTTCTTTTGTATCAAAATTTTTATTAAGAAAATCCACAAACGGCTTATTAAAAAAATCGTTAAACATAATGTGAACATTTTTTGCGGATTTAAGCTTATTATTTATATTGAAAGATTTAAAAACACTAAACAATTTATAACCTCCATATTGTTATAAAAACTATTTTTCAAAAAAAGATTTTTTCGGAAAATATTTTGCCAGAAAATTCATTGCTCTTTCTCTGTCTGTATCCGTAGCAGTTTCGGTATCGTTTAAACAAAATAGTTTAATAGGTGAATGTTTATACACACTATACTTTTTCCTGTCCACTACCAAAATTTTAGAATCTCTAACAAGATTATATATTCCTTCCGCTATTTTTCTTATCGAATTAGGAAGTTTGTACAAATTATAAAATTTTATTTTTGAATGGCCTATATAAAAAGAATAGCAAGACCAAACAATTCTTCTTATATTATCCTTATCTCTGAACTTGCTGTAAATTGTCTTTTTGAATTCTTCTTCAAATTCTTCAATACATTTGAGTACATCCGGTTTATAATAAGCATCAATATTGTGATTTTCTTTATACGGCAAATCTATATTAAATTTCTTTGAAAACTTTTCTAATGAATTTTTTATAATAACATCATACAAAACAGAAGAAACTTTCTCGGGACAATAATTTTTTCTGAATCTTATAACAGGATAACCGTTTTTATCAAAGAAAAAATTTTCATTAACTTTATTTGCAAAAAACATATCATCATTGGCATACAAAAATCTGTCCGACAAATTCGGTATATTAGGTATACATGCTTCAATTGCAAGTGTATTAAATGTAGGCAATGCATCCAAAGGAAATATTTCCTTATGGTTTACCAATTGTAATTTCGGATGATGCAAATTTAACCAATTGGGTATTTGACCGTTTGTAACAAGAAAAACTTTATTTATAAAACTTGCATTCGTTTCAACAGATCTTAATAAATACCTAAGTTCTCCATTATCTTTGAAACGAACTTGATAAGTTGCCTGTTCATCTGTGTTATCCGTTCTATATTTAGCTCTTTCTTTTTGAAGATTTTCGTCTTCACATACCCACGGAATTACTAAATCTATTTTCATATAAAAGTTCTCTTAACAAAATTTTATTTTTTCATAATATAGCAAAGTGAATAATATGGTGGCATATTATTATGTGGTTGAGAACCACCTGTATATCCAATGGAATTTGTAACTTTACCACTTCTTTTTGTAAATTCATCTTCTGATCCGCCTGTACCACTATCATCTTGTGATACACCAAACAACCAATCATGGTTATGTCTTGGCATTTCGTCTATGGTTAGTGTATGAGTTGCTTCACCGCCTGTAGAATCTACGTTATAATTGCGCCCTGCACCTAAAACAAATCTGTCTCTTAAATCAGGAGTTCCGTTTGTCCCATCACACAATACCCAACCGGCAGGAATATCATTTACCGAACCTGACCAAATAATTATTCCCCCCTTGGGAACCATAAAATATTCTGTTGAACCTATAACGGTTTTTGCTCCGTCGGAATCTACAACAAATCTTTTATCGTTACCTACAGTAACGGAAAATTCGGCATTTTGTTTAACTACAGCAGATTCTGTTGTGTTTGAATGTAAAGAATATGGAACTGCCGTAAGTTTTTCTCTCGGTTCCAACTTTTTACTGTCAACTTCAATTTCAAGATAATAATCTTTACCTCTCCAATCTATATCCGGGTTTAAAACTACCGAAAATATTCCGCTCGATACAACAACGGACTTACTCCCCGATTCCCACTTTGCCGTTCCTCCGGAAAGTTGACCGTAAATTTTAAAGTTCATACTTTTTGTTGCATTAACTTCGGTTCTGTATTCTTTAAGTTTACCGTTATACCTTATTTCATTCGGTACATCGGCAATAACAAGCTGTACAACAAACAAAAAACAAATAACCAACAAGAATTTTTTCAACATTTTTGCTCCACAAAGTTCTCTTCAAATATTAATATTTTTTATAATTTAAACTTGTATCCCACGCTTATGGTCAAGGCAGAATATCTCATATCGTTTCTGTTGTTATTAACTTTAAGATATCCGTAATTAAATGAATGTATTACCTCGAGGATAAAATGATCCATTATTTCCAACCCTACACCCATTGCCCAATAAAGACCGTTTTCAGTATCAACAGACCCCATACCGCTTGAACTGTCAGCACTGAACCTAAAAAGTCCGTAACCGATCTGTCCTATAAAATATAGGCTGTCGAGAATTTCTGAATCCAAATTCATTTTCGGTCTAACTGCAAAATAAATATTTGTAAAACTATAATTATCTTTTCTTCTGTAATCGGCTGCCGCTTCAAAAAAATTGTTAACGCCTAAACCTAATGCAACTTGAGAATTAACATAATAATAAAATTCCGCTCCCAAAACACAAGTTTTGTCTGTAGAACCGGCTTTCTTACCATCGTCTAAATAAAGTTTAACATTGTTATCGAGTGTATAACCTGCTTTTAAATCCAATTCCTTATCATTTTTTTCTGATGCAAATACAGGTGCTGCAATTAAAACTGCCAACAATATTGCCAGGATACTCTTTTTCATGTTTTTATATCCTCTTTATGTAGTTTTATTTATCTTTAAATTATACAAAATAAAAAACAATTAGTAATTAGAAATTAGCAATTAATGTAAAAAAAAGCGGGAAGAAAAATTCTTCCCGCTTTTTATAAACCATTCAATTGTCACTTCTATACATCTATTCTTCTATACATCCATACCTCAAATCACTATAAGTGATTTTTAGTTGTTAATAAGCTTATCTTCATCGCTCCAGCTGTAAAGTTTTCTTATTTCTTTACCTACTTTTTCTGAAGGATGTTCTGCAGCAAGTTTTCTCATTGCATTAAAATGAACTTGTCCGCCTGCTTCAGACATATCAAGCAAGAATGCTTTTGCAAATGTTCCGTCTTGAATATCTTTAAGAATCTTCTTCATTGTCTTTTTGGTTTCTTCGGTAATTATCTTAGGACCTGTTGTATAATCACCGTATTCTGCAGTATTTGAAATTGAATATCTCATACCTTCAAAACCGCTTTGATATATTAAATCCACAATCAATTTCATTTCGTGAATACATTCAAAATATGCATTTCTCGGATCGTATCCCGCTTCAACCAAAGTTTCAAAACCTGCCTGCATCAAAGCACAAACTCCGCCGCACAAAACTGCTTGTTCTCCGAACAAATCCGTTTCTGTTTCAATACGGAAAGTTGTTTCGATAACACCTGCTCTTGCTCCGCCGATACCTAAAGCATAAGCAAGTGCAATTTCAAGTGCATCACCTGTAGCATCTTGTTCAACTGCAACCAAGCAGGGAACACCTTTACCTGCTTGATATTCGCTTCTTACAGTATGTCCCGGACCTTTAGGTGCAATCATTATAACATTAACATTCTTAGGAGGTTTTATGCATCCGAAATGGATGTTAAAACCATGAGCAAATGCTATTGTTTTACCTTCTTTAAGGTTAGGTTCTATACTTTCTTTATACAATTTTGCCTGCTTTTCATCGTTGATAAGTATCATTATGATATCTGCTTTTGCGGCAGCTTCTGAAGCTGTATAAACTTTCAATCCCTGCTTTTCAGCTTTTTCCCAACTTTTGGAACCTTTATAAAGGCCTACTATAACATCAACACCGGACTCTTTCAAGTTCAATGCATGAGCATGACCTTGTGATCCGTAACCGATAATTGCAACTGTTTTACCTTTAAGTTTTGCCAAGTTACAATCTTTTTGATAATAAATGTTTTGCATTTTCTTTCTCCTCTCTTATATTAGTTTATTGTTTTGTTACAAATTATCTTTCTGTCGTTTGTTGTTCAATTATAAATTGTAAATTATAAATTATAAATTGCTTTCGCTCTTTCAATGGCAACAACACCGGTTCTGCAAAGTTCAACAATTCCCAACGGTCTTAAAATTTCAATAAAAGCATTTATTTTTGACGGTTTGCCTGTCATAACAACACATATCGTTTTCGGATTATAATCAACAATTTTTGCTCTGTAAATTTCCGTTATAGCCATAATTTCGCTGCGGTTTTGAACAGTATTTTTAACTTTTATAAGTATCAATTCTCTTTCAACACTGTTTTTTTCATCTATATGTTTAACGTATGTAACATTATGAAGTTTTCTTAACTGGCTGATAAGTTGATCTTTATCGTTATCGTCGCCCCTGAGAGTAATTGTTATTCTAGAAAAAGAAGAATCTTCCGTTTCACCTACGGTTAAAGAATCTATATTAAAACCTTTTCTCATAAAAAGGCCTGCAACTCTTGTTAAAACTCCATACTTATTTTCCACCAAAGCGGCAATTATAAATCTTTTCATTCTACCCCCGAAAATTTGCTCTGCAAATTTTAAAGCTTCTATTCCTCCATCCCTCCATACCTCAAATCTTATGTTTCTCCGTAATTATGTCTTCTATCGATCCTCCCGGAGGAAGCATAGGAAGAACAAACTCATCCATATCGATTATAGTATCTATAATATAAGGTGCATTTGCTTTATATGCATTACTAAATGCTTTTTCAAATTCCTGTACGGTTGTTACTCTTTCACCTTTAAGACCGAAAGCATCCGCAAGTTTTACAAAATCAGTTTTTCTGCCTAAAACGGTATTCGAATATCTTTTACCGTAAAACAATGTTTGCCATTGTCTTACCATACCTAAAACACCGTTATTTATAATAACTATTACAACCGGAATATTGTAAGTAACCGCTGTTGCAAGTTCGTTTAAGTTCATACCGAAACTTCCGTCACCGGTAACTAAAATTGCTCTTTTTTTACTTCCTACCGCTGCACCTATTGCAGCACCCAACCCGTATCCCATGGTTCCAAGCCCGCCGCTTGAAACAAATGTTCTCGGTTTTTCAAAACTTGTAAACTGTGCAGCCCACATTTGATGTTGTCCTACATCGGTAGCAACAACAGTATCACTGTCTTTAATTTTATTTATTACATCAAAAACCTGCTTGGGGCCGATCTTATCACTTTTAGCAACATTAACTTTTTTGGAAATTTCTTTGCTTTTAGCTCTTAACTCATCTATTGTTTTTTTCCATTCCGTATGTTTTTGTTTGTCGCATTTTTCAATTATTTTTGAAAGAGCACAAGAAATTTTTCCTACAATACCTACATCCGCTTTAATATTTTTATTTATTTCGGAAAGGTCTGTATCAAGTTGTATAACTTTTGCATTTTTGGAATATTTTTTTACGTTTCCGGTAGCTCTGTCACTGAATCTTACACCTATACCTATTACAAGGTCTGCTTCTTTGTTTGCCATTGAAGATTCGTATTGTCCGTGCATACCTTGCATACCTAAAAATCTTTCATAAGAATTTTCTATTGCGGAAAGTCCCATCAAAGTACAACCGATATATCCGTCTATTTTTTCGGCAAGTTCTTTTATTTTTTTACTCAACCCTGCGGTTATTACACCGCCGCCGATATAAATATACGGTTTTTGTGCTTTATTTATTAAATCAACCGCGGCATCTATTTCTTTATCATCCGCTTTTTTCTGCGGATAAGGTTCAATAACACCTTCACATTCAAAATCGTATTCCGCAATTTGAACATCTTTGGGAATATCTATTAATACAGGTCCCGGTCTTCCGGACTTTGCAATTTGAAAAGCTTCTCTTATAGTGTCTGCCAAATCTTTAACATTACTTACAAAATAGTTGTGTTTTGTTATAGGTAATGTAACACCCGTAATATTTATTTCCTGAAAACTGTCTTTACCGATTAAAGAAGTAGGAACATTTCCGGTAATTGCCACCATAGGTATGGAATCAAGCATTGCCGTTGCAATTCCTGTAACCAAATTTGTTGCTCCGGGTCCCGATGTTGCAATAACAACACCTACTTTACCGGTAGCTCTTGCATAACCGTCGGCAGCATGAGCAGCACCCTGTTCATGTGCGGCAAGATAGTGGTTAATTCTGTCACTTGCTTTATATAAT
>JAEEGF010511848.1_pt1 | contig 30767 bp, 26 predicted proteins | sample 9134171 | NCBI WGS metagenome assembly JAEEGF01 (sample SAMN16246542, study PRJNA631951) | gut metagenome | biome: gut microbiome; feature: rumen; material: AP-attached | host: Bos | place: Iran: Karaj | collected 2018-10 | reverse complement strand
ATGTGGGGGCAATTGCAGCCCTTGGGGTACTTGGAGTGCTGTTTCACTTGTACTTAGAGCGTCTGGACATTCTGGAAGTCTTTGGCGGATTTGGAATAGGCGTCCTGCTCTACGGGATAAGCATCCTCTCCAAGGGCGCCATCGGAAAAGGAGACGGATTGTGCTTCATGGTAACGGGAATATATCTGGGATTCTGGAACAATCTGTTCCTGCTTTGGTCTTCTTTTCTTGTGGCCGGTATTGTTGGGCTGGTGTATGGGAAAATACGGGGCTTATCCAAGAAGACCCAGCTTCCCTTTTTACCCTATGTATTTTTCTGCCTCGTCCTGCAGTTGGCGCTGGGAGGTGGACTATGAGAGTAAAAGCGGTCTATACCGTGGAAGCCTCCATGGTAATGGCGGTCTGCATCGGCATTGTGATGGCGTCGATTCTTCTGACGTTTCATATTTACCGGGAGACGGTTACGGAGCTTACGTCTACAGCGAAGTCGGTGGACGATGCGGCCACCAGATTCCGTCAGATTCAGTTCGGCAAAGAAGTGCTGGATACAATTACAAGCAAGGAGAAGTAAATGAAAATCACATACAAGAGAGATTTAAGTCATAGTTATATGGTGGCTTCCGGCCGTGGGCAGGCGGAAGCATATGAGGAGAAAATGCTGGCAAACAACGAGATTGCCGTTTTTTTACCTTACCATACCACGGAGCTGGATGGGGAGGTGCAGTACTGGTATGACATTACCGGAAAGCGCTCCTTACGGGATTATTTGACCCAGGAGAAGGTGACCAAGGAGCACTTGCGGGCAGTGCTGGAGGCGCTGGGGAATGCTTGCCGCCAGTTGGAGGAGTACTTGATTGCCCAGGAGCGTGTGCTGTTTTCTGCAGATGGAATCTTTGTGGAGCATAGCGGGGAAGGCTGTGAAGTGTCCCTGTGTTACTGCCCGCTGAAGGAGCGGGATATGCGCAGGGAGTTCCAGTCTGTTACGGAGCATCTGATTGCGGAGGTGGACCATGCGGATGAGGACCTTCGGAAGATTTGTTATGACCTCTACGAGGAGAGCCTGCGGGAAGAGTTCTCGATTACGGTGGCAGCAGAACGCCTGCAGGAAGTACGTCCGGAGCCTGTGGTAGTGACCGAAGTGGAGGAGAGATGCATCCAGATTCGGCAGCAGGCCTACGAGGAAGAGGAAGTTGAGGATTGGGAGCCGGAAGAAGAGGCGGAGCTATCATTGTTGGAACGCTTCCGGGAAAAGGTGCTGGATTGGAAGGACCAGCTGCTAGGAGGTGTGGTATCCAAGCGGAAGGAGTTATTTCCGCTGCCGAAGGAAGAGGAGGATTTCGTCTTCGATGCGGCCACAATGTGTGAACCTAAGACACAGATGTTGTCGGAAATTGTGCAACCGAAAGTTACACGATTGGTTTACGAGGGGAAAGGTAAAAGCCCGGATATTATGTTAGAGCAAGAGACAATCACAATTGGCAGTAAACCGGGAGATAATACGATTGTTTTGGCTTTTCCAGGGGTTAGTCGATACCATGCAAGAATTCGAAAGGTAGATGATGAATTTTGCCTAGAGGATTTAAATTCCACAAACGGAACATATTGCAACGGACAGCTGCTAAGCTATCACGAACCTCACGTGTTACAAAGAATGGACCAGATTTTATTTGCTGATGTTGCGTATCGAGCTGTGTGATTATAACAAATTTGTTATTGAATGATTATAACAAACTTGTTATAATCTAAGGAGGAAGTATTGTATAAAATCGAGTTTTATGAAGACCGAGAAGGGAAATGTGACGTAAAAACCTTTATTTTCGATTTGAAACAGAAAAGGGCAACAAGTAAGGATGCTCGAATCAATTTTAATAAAGTGGTAGCTTATATAGATCTTCTGGAAAAGGTGGGAACAAGTGTAGGCTTGCCGGTTGTACGCCATTTGGAGGGAGAAATATGGGAATTACGTCCACTTAGAAATCGAATCATGTTTGCATATTGTGATGAAAATACATTTGTGTTATTGCATCATTTTAAAAAAGCAACGCAGAAGACACCTAGAGTTGAGATAGATAAAGCAAAAAAAGAATTAGAAGATTATATGCGAAGGAGGGGTTGATATGAGTACCTGGAAAGAAGTTCGACAAGAATTAAATCTTTCGGAGGAAGAGGAAAGAATCATTGCATTGGAAGAAGAGCTGATTTTGTCCATGGTTGCAATTCGCGAAGAGCAGGGGTTGTCTCAGGCAGAGCTTGCAAACAAGTGCAATTTGAAGCAACCTGCGATTGCGCGGATTGAAAAAAGTCAACACTCTCCACGGATAGATAGCCTTTTGCGTATACTGGCGCCATTGGGATATACGCTTCAGATTGTACCAATGAAGTAACTTTGATATACTTGGTAGTAGTCAAGCTTACGTATTTTGCGGAAGGGAATAGAGATGAAAATCAATATCTATTATGGTGGACGTGGAGTATTGGACGATCCAACCATCTACGTAATTTCCAAAATGGAACAGGTATTGGCGGAGCTTCGTGTAGAAGTGAAGCGATACAACATATATGAATATAAGAACCAGGTGTCTACCCTGCCGGCAACCTTGAATGATGCGGATGGTATTATTCTGGCAACCACGGTAGAGTGGCTGGGAATCGGCGGCAACATGACCCAGTTTTTGGATGCTTGCTGGCTCTATGGAGACAAGGAGCGAATCTCCAAGATTTACATGCAGCCGGTTGTTTTATCTACAACATACGGCGAGCGGGAAGGCGTTTTGACCTTAGAGAATGCCTGGGAGATTCTGGGTGGACTTCCATGCGCGGGCCTCTGCGGATATGTGGAGAATATCGAGAGCTTCGAGAAGAGCAAGGAATATCTTCATATTATTGAGAAGAAGGCAGAGAACCTGTACCGCACCATCTCACAGAAGACCAAGGGACTTCCGACCAGTAACCAGGCGGTGAAGCAGTCCGTGCTTCGTACCCAGCAGTTAGAGCTGACCCCGCAGGAGAGCGAGCAGCTGTCGGTATATGCATCCGATGATGATTATGTGAAGCAGCAGAAGGAAGATATTATGGAGCTGTCTTCCCTCTATCGCAATATGCTTGGACAGCAGACGGAGGACACCTCGGTAGAGTTGATTTCCGTATTGAAGTCACATTTTACTCCGCAGCGGAACTTCGCAGCCAAGTATTCCTTCGTCATCGAAGGCCAGGCACAGCCGCTGTTTGTGGGTGTGCGTGAGGACCAGATCGATTGCCATTACGGCGAGGAATCGAACGTAGACGTCATTGTCAAAATGAAGTCCACCATCCTAGAGGAGATTACCTCCGGACGGATGACCTTCCAGCGTGCATTTACTGTAGGAGATATGAGCGCCAAGGGACAGTTTGCAACCCTGCGCATGTTAGATACGATTTTTAATTTTTAGGAGGGGAACATGAGAGACGACAATTGTATTTTCTGTAAGTTGGCCAATGGAGATATCCCAACCAACGCAATCTATGAAGATGATGAATTCAAGGTAATCTTAGACGCAAGTCCTGCAACCCGCGGACATGCCCTAATCCTTCCGAAGAATCACTTCGCTAACATCTACGAAGTAGACGATGCGACCGCATCCAAGATTCTTCCGCTGGCTAAGAAGGTAGCAACCCATATGACTGAGAAGCTTGGCTGCGACGGATTCAATATCCTCCAGAACAATGGTGAGGCAGCAGGCCAGACGGTCTTCCACCTTCACGTACATCTGATTCCTCGTTGGAACGGTGGCAAGGACATCCTGAATTGGAGCCACGAGGAGTTTTCCGATGATGAGATGAAGAACATCTGTGACACCCTGAAAATGAATTAATTGCAATGGTCCCGGAAAAATACTTCCGGGATCATTTTTTATATTGAAAAGAGAAAACGCTAGGCGTAAAATTGTTTCGGTTTTTGTATTTTGAGAATAGGAGTATATATGAAACGAGACAAGTTGAAGCCGATGCTGTTTTCTAATATGAAACAGTATACGAAGGAACAGTTCTTAAAGGACGTGATTTCCGGAATTATTGTAGCAATTATTGCATTGCCGTTGTCCATTGCCTTGGCCTTGGCCTCCGGCGTTGGCCCGGAAGAGGGTATCTATACCGCAATCTTCGCCGGATTCGTAATCTCCCTGTTGGGTGGAAGCCGCGTACAGATTGCCGGTCCTACCGCAGCATTTGCAACCATCGTTGCAGGAATCGTTGCGAAGAACGGAATGGGCGGATTGGCCCTGGCCACCGTCATCGCCGGTGTATTCTTGATTATTATGGGACTTTGCCGTTTGGGAAGCCTCATTAAGTTCATTCCATACACCATCACCACCGGATTTACCGCCGGAATCGCAGTGACCATTTTCATCGGACAGTGGAAGGATTTCTTAGGTCTTACTTATCCGGCCGGGACGGTTACCATCGAGACCATCGATAAGGTAGAGGCAGTTGCAGCCAACATCGGAACCATCAACTGGATGGCCGTATTGGTCGGTCTGGTATGCCTGGCAATCCAGATTGTATGGCCAATGATTCCAAGCAAGATTACCCAGAAGATTCCGGGATCCTTGCTTGCAGTTATCGCAGGTATTGCAATGGTAAGCGGCCTTGGCCTTCATGTTAATACCATCGGAGATTTGTACGAGATTCATCCGGGACTTCCGGCATTCCGTCTTCCGGATTTTACCATCCGCAACGTGAAGCTGGTGTTCTCTGATGCAGTCACCATCGCTGTATTGGCAGCCATCGAGTCTCTGTTATCTTGCGTCGTAGCAGACGGAATGATCAACTCCCACCATCGTTCCAACATGGAGCTGATTGCACAGGGAGCAGGTAACATTACATCCGCACTTTTCGGCGGAATCCCTGCAACAGGCGCCATTGCCCGTACCGCAGCCAACATCAAGAACGGTGGACGTACACCGGTTGCGGGAATGGTACATGCAGTCCTTCTGGTATTGGTACTGGTTCTTTTGATGCCGGTAGCAGGCTTAATCCCAATGCCGACCATCGCATCCATCCTGTTCTTGGTAGCATATAACATGTGCCAGTGGAGACCCTTCGTTCATCTGTGCAAGACCGCACCGAAGAGCGACATCGCCGTATTGGTACTTACCTTCGTATTGACCGTAGTCTTCGACCTTGTGGTAGCAATCGAAGTAGGTATGATCATCGCAGGTATCCTCTTCCTGAAGCGTATGTCTGACGAGGCAGACGTACACGGTTGGGAGTACTTCGATGAGGAGACCGATACCGAGTCCTTAAGCATGCGTTCCGTACCGAAGCATGTTCGTGTATATGAGATCAGTGGACCGATGTTCTTCGGAATGACCGATATGATTTCCGAGATTACCGTAAAAGAGTTCACCCGCGTGCTGGTTATCCGTATGCGTGGAGTTCCTGCATTGGACGCTTCTGCAATGAAGAGCTTGGAAGATTTGTACAACCGTTGTAGCAAGGCCGGTGTGAAGGTGGTATTCTCCCACGTGAATGCACAGCCGATGAAGACCATGGAGAAGGCCGGCTTCGTAGAGAAGGTTGGCCGCGACAACTTCTGTGCTCATATTGACGATGCATTGGAGCGTGCAGCTTCTTTATAAAAAAGCAAATAAAAATGATTATATTAAGACCATATGTGATGAGCATGTGGTCTTTTTTTATGTGAAAAAATCCAGACAGTCAATAGGAAAATGTATGAAAAAATGGTGTTTAGTTTCGACGTTTATGCCAGAAAAACGACGTTCTTGCCAAGTGTATTGTCATGTAGTTTCCCAGCATGTATGATGCGATTATCAAACAGGGGAAGACGGGAATCGGAGATTAGGTGAAAATTGAGGAGGAACGAATAATGAGTAAGAAACTGGTTGAAGGAACAATTAAAATTGCATCTGTTGGAATGGCAGCAGTGATGGCAACGACCCCTATGGCAACATTGGCAGCTGACGCGGACGTTGTAAGCAGCGATGCACAGCCGACAGTAGAAGATATAAAGCCTGCAGATGATACAACGACGGAGAAGCAGGAGATTCAGGACGCATCCGAGGCAGTTGCAGATGCACAGAAGGCCGTAAGAAATTCTGAGGCTGAAGAGGAAGCTGATCAGGGCGCCAACGATAAGATGGAAACCGCTCTTGCTTCTAATGCACAGATGGGTCAGGATGCCATTGCATCACTTCCGACCGCACAGATCCCGGCGGAAGGCAAAGAAGACGCAGCAGAGGGTGAGCTTAGCGATTTGGCTCAGAATATTTCTGATATGAAGGATGCCAATACTAAGGCTGATGCTGCAGAGACACAGAATAACGGATATATCTCAGATGCAGGAGAAGTGGCATCTGATTTGAATGCAGATATGAGTACCGCAGCAAGTGATTTCGCAGCTAGAAGAGATGCGATGAACAATGCAACTACGACGACGGATACCGATGCTGCATACGCCCAGGCAGTTGCAATTGCAGACGCTGCACAGGCAGAGTTTAATGAGAAGTCTGCTGAATATGATGCGATTCTGCAGAAGATAAGCGATAACAACGCTGTCATTCAGGCTGCACAGGAGCGTTATGACGAGGCAGTTGAGAATGCATCCGAGAACTTAGAAGATGCGAAGACAGAGCTCGCAGCAGCTAAGCAGTTGGCAACAGAGTTAGAAGAAGCTGCAGGAGCTAAGAAGAATGAGCTGTTACAGAGTGGTGCAGCAGCAATCATTGCAGCACAGGACGCTGATTTTGCTAAGAACGGTAAAAAGACCGGCCAGAAGGAAGTAGACTGGAACTACAAGGCTAAGATCATGACGGCCATCATCGAGAAATTCTATGTGCCGAATGAGCTTAAAGGAACGAATGCAAAAGCAACTCGTGTTCAGGTCGGTGAAGACAAAGTTGGCAAAGAAGCCAGCACCGATGGTAATGCACATTACTATCAAGTAACTTATAAGGATGATAAGGGCGTAAAGCATACTGATTATCTGAACTATAAGTTGGATGCGAACGGCGATATCATCATCTTCCAGAAGGTAGAGAAGACAATCGATCTTTATCGTTACAGAGTAACTACCATCGATGCAAAAGGCAAGCAGACAACCAACTATTATGAAGAGGAGCAGGTAGATGGTAAGAGTGTTATCCGCGTTGGTAACAATGTTTATGACGTAGCAACCATCGGTACTGACAAGTACGTTGTTTTAAGCGATGGCGAAGAGGATACTGACACTAAGATCAAAGTAGGCGATACAGAGAACAATGGCCTTACAGAAGTGACCGCAATCAATTCCGGTGACGCTGAGGTTGTTGATGAGTATATCGATGCGAACGGAAAGCTTGTAAAAGTATCTCAGGTGAAGGGATCTGTAACGAAGGTTACTACCTTCAATAGCGAATTGACCTATGACGATGCAGCAACTGCTAAGGCTGAAGGCGAAGCTTATGCAGCAGAAAATGGAACCCAGGTAGGTGACGTTACTGTTACTTCCGAGACTACCTATACTGCAACTGCAAGCTATATTCCGAAGTTCACCGTTACGATTGATGTAAGTGGTGTGAAGGAAGGACATAATATTTTTGAATATTTAAACTTCAATGATGCAAAAAATGATACTGCAAAAGATCTTGCAAAAAAACAGTATGATCACTACTATAGTATTCTTAAAAATGAGGGATATACGGTAGACAGTCATTATGAAAGCAATATTACTCTGGATAATGGTGAAGGAAATGTTTTTTATAAAGAATTTACTGCTCAGACAGGTTCAACCATTACCTTAACCTTCACCAAGCTTGAAACCGAGACGAAGCAAGTTTCTGAGAATACCTGGAAAGCTTTCTGGCAGAGTGTTGATATCTTGGGCTGGTTCCATGATAAGAACAATGAAGAAATAGCAAATGCTCAGAAAGAAGCAGACGCGCTTGTGCTTGCAAATAATGGTTTTATGCTAGAGCGCGATTGGTTTAACTGGGATGGAAATACCGCTGATGTAACTTATTATAAGGGAACCATTGCATCTGCACAGGGGACCTCTACGAATGCGGAAGAAGCTCAGGCAGTAGCAAATACAGCATTAGCATCCGATTTAGCAAGCAATAAAGCATACAAGGATCTTGGATTGGATGGTATCCTTGGTGGTAAGGTGAAGGGTGTATCCACAAGTGTATACAACGATCGCCAGCAGGTAGTTGCTCTTGGAACAACCAAGTACGGTTATTCCGGACAGTATCAGACTACAGCTGATAATCAGTTGATTTCTGAGACTAAAACTACATACGAAGCAGCTAAGTTAGATCACGTACATACAACCGGAATGTACGGCAACGATAATTACAATGCTTACTTGGTTGACGGCAACGAAGATCACATTGTAATGTTCGAGAATAAGGAAACCGGTAAAGATCTTGGCTTAAATAACTTCTTACAGGAGTACAGAGACAAGAAGGGTGCATATGAGACATTAGCAAGCCAGGCACAGGCTGCAAAGAATGCGTACATAACCGCAGAAAAGAAGGTAAATGCAATTCAGGCATCCATCGATGCATTGAAGGAGCAGGCTAAGGTTGCAGGCTTAGATGCGAACCAGATTGCACTTCAGGCAGAGCTTACCGTAGCACTTGAGCAGGCAGAGCGCGATATGGATGAGGCAGAGACCAAGCTGAATGGCATTACAGATCAGCTGGCAGCCCTCTTGGTTGAACGCAACGCTAGAATCGCAGCTTTGACACCGGCAACGGCACCTGCAGCACCAGCCGCAGTAGCAGCACCTGCAGCGGCAGCAGCTCCGTTATTAGCAGCGGGTCCTGGAGTAGGAGTAGCCGCAGCAGCTCCGGCATTGGTTCCGGGAGCAGACGTAGCAGCACCACAGGCTAATGTACAGCTTGATAATAATAACAATGTAACTGCAGATGATGTTCAAGCATCCTTGGCTAACATGACCTTAGACGATGTAACAGAAGCAAACACCATCATGGGATGGTGGTGGTTACTCATCATCGCACTCTTAGGCGGAACTGGATACACCATGTATCGTAAGCATCAGCAGAAGAAAGCTGCACAGACAATTGATAAAACCAAATAAATCGCTTTTTACAAAAGAGTAGATTTGAAGGCGCCACAGCCCATACGGGTTGTGGCGTTTTCGTTTGCAAAAAAGCAGAAATGACGTGGTTTTTTTGACGTTTATGCCAGAAAAATGACGTTCGTGCCAAACCTATTGAACTGAAAAAATGGTTGGACTAAGATGCATATAGTTTGAGATTAAGTGAACCAATATTCACACAAAAATAGGGAGGATTAAATGATGAGCAACAAGATAAAGAGAAACGCAATCAAGGCAGCTTCAGTGGGAATGGCTGCAATGATGGCAGCAACTCCATTAACTGCATTCGCAGCAGAGGAGACTCCTGTTGAGGGACAGGATGTTGTTGAAGCAAGCAAGCTAACAGAGGCAACTAGTGTTCAGGAGACGACCAAGGCATCTAGAATTGCAACCGGAGCTAATACTGAGCTTACCGACACTGAAGAGTTGGCAGGTAAGAAGAACGAAGATGGCAGCAAGATTGAAGAGAAGGCTGCTGTTGATAAGCTTGCAGAGGCTCAGGAGAATCTTGATGAGATGGATACCCAGACCGGAAAAATCGCAGACGCTGAGAAGACCGGCGCAGGTTTGGTAGAGGATATTACAGAGCTTGCAGATCAGACCAACAAGGATATGAAGCAGGCATCTAATGATATCGCAGATAAGAATAATGCAGTAAACAATGCAACTTCTATCGCTGATGCACAGGCAGCAAGCGTAGAGGCAGCAGGAATTGCAGATGCAGCAGAGAAGAATTTCAATGCTGCTTCTGAGAAGTACGAAGATCTTCAGAAGAAGATTGAAACCAATAAGGGCGTTGTAAAGACTGCACGTGAAGCATATGAGACAGCATTGACTAACGGAAGCAACAATTTGGCATCTGCTAAGGCTGAGTTAGATGCTGCAGAGCGGTTAGCAATTGAATTGCAGGATGAGGCAGATAAGGCATCTGCTGTATTGGCTAATGAAGGTGCTGCAGCAATTATCGCAGCTCAGGAAGCTGTAGATTTTGCTGAGGCAAGTAAGGATAAAGAAATCCATGGTGCTGTATGGTTGCGTCGCGACGAGCTGTTCGCTGCAATCATTAAGTTCTACTATGTTCCGAACGTGCTGAAGGGTAGTGACGTAGAGCTTCCTGCTAATGGATTTGTTCGTCCGAAGAATGAGCAGGTAGGCGAGAATATAGCGAATGGCGGCCAGCAGAACGCCAACTACTATGAAGTATCTTACAAGGATGAGAATGGTAAAGCGAAGACAGTATACTTGAATTACAAGGTTGAGAACAATAAGCTCTTAATCTTTGCTAAAGAGAAGTTGGATGTTAAGTATTACAACAATTCCGAGACGAATAAGCGTGTTTTCATTACTGATGAAGAATTTGAAGCAGCTAAGACTGTTGAAGATGAGCAGTATGTATTGTTAGATAATGGAACTTCTTTATTCGCTATTGAACCAGAGCATAAGGAAGGTAAGGTAACTGTTACAAAGACTGTTAACAATAGAGATGCAGCTACTTACACTTTGGATGAGAATGGTAATGTTGTTGAGACAATTACCGGTGAGGTAACCACAGTTACTAAGACCGAGAAGAAGTTGGATGGAAGCGAATACAAATACAAAGATGCAGATGAAGCAAAGAAGGCTGCAGAAGAAGCTATCAAGGCTGGCCTTGCCGATAAAGAGTCTGTAGTAGGTGATGTTACCGTTGAAACTTCTTATGAAACTACCAGTGATGTAACTTACGATGCAGTATTTACTGCTACAATCAATATTAAGGGATGGACAGATGATGTTAACATCAAGATTTTCAAGAAAGAAGATGATGATGTTCGCCGGGATTTTGCAAATAGAATCAAGCAATTAATTGTTGACAGTGGTTATGTGGTTGTGGGTGATGTTAACACTAAGAACATTGATATGAAGACAAACTACATCAACGGCAAGTTTTGGAACAAGCGTTATACGGTTAAGGATAATAAAGACAGTGTCATCACCGTTACCTTCAAGAAGGCAGGATTAAACGCAGGAAAGGTTACAACCAAGGATGGTGCTTCTGCAGACGCTAAAGCACAGGATAGCGCTAATGCTGCAATTGCAAACGTTAACCCAAACATTGATGGATTTGATGTAGGCAAGAAGGAAGCAACCAACGTTCGCACAAGCAATGCTACTTCTAAGTATGCTTATAAAGATTATGAGTATACAACAAGCAAGACTGAAACTAAGACCGAGATGGTTTCCAAGAAGTCTTACGAAGCAGCTAAGGTTCAGCATGATATCGGATACTACGATAACAAGAACTTCAATGAGTATGTTGCTAATCGCAAGGAAAACCAGGACAAGATTCTTTTGTTCGAGGGAACTGATAAGGAATTCAATGATTTCTTAGGTAAGCATACAGCTGCTGTTGAGCGTCAGGCAACTATCAGCAAGCAGGCACAGGAAGCTGCTAAAGCTTATGGTGTTGCTAAGGCTGAGGTTGAGAGACTTCAGCGTCAGTTGAAGGAGCTTCAGGACTCTGCCGATATTCGTGCAACAGATGACATGATGAAGGCAGCTGAGCTTCAGAAGGAATTAGAAGCAGCTCAGGCAGATATGGATGCAGCAAAGGCAACACTGGACGGCCTTACAGGACAGTTGAGCGCATTGGCTACCAACCTTGCTAACAGAATTGCATTCCTTACCCCTGCACCAGCAGCTCCAGCAGCTCCTGCAGCAGTAGGTGGAGCAGTAGCAGTTGATGCTAACGTAGCAGCAGCTCCGGCAAGACTTGTTCGAGTAAATCCGGTAGCAGCACCTCTTGCAAATACTACCTTGGATAACAATGGTGATGGCGAAGAGCAGGATGTAAACCTTCAGAACTTAGTAGACGGCGAAGATGTAAAGACCGCTCTTTCTGATATGACCTTAGAGGATGATGCGAAGGCAAACACCATTCTTGGATGGTGGTGGTTACTGATCGTTGCAGTACTTGGCGGAACCGGATACACCATGTATCGTAAGTTCCAGCAGAAGAAAGTTGCTGAGAAGATCGACAAGACCAAATAATAAAACGATTTGAACGAGGGCCGTCCGGACATCCGGGCGGCTTTCTTTTCCCGGTAGAATGATGCTATAATGTTCCTATATATAAATGGGGAGAGACGCCATGAAAAAAACCATGTTTACAACAACCTTAGCAGTGCTCCTTAGTGCGGTATTGCTTATGGGTTGTGGAAAAGAAGTTACAGTAGAAAAGAAACCGACTCCAAAGCCGGAACCGCAGGTAGAAGCTACCGAGCCGGAAGAGACCAAAGAGGAAGAGCCACAGGTTGAGACAAGAAGCATAACCATTACCTTCGTGAATGAGTGTCAGGTAGATATTGGAATGCTTTCCGTTATCGATCCGGTAACCGGGGAACAGGCCCAGGTAGACCCGATTCCTGCTGGGGAATCCATCTCCTTGGATGCCGCATGGCCGGTGGATGTGACCAAGTTCAATTGGGCTATCTACAACCAGGCAGGCGAGCTCTACATGGAGTGTGAGACGGATATTTCCGTAGCGAAGACAGCGGCTACCATTACCTTGGTAGGCGAAGACGAAGTGGAAGAACTTCGGGAAGAATACGAATAAGATGTTCGAAAAGCAACGAACCCCTCGCTTTTTGATAGCGAGGGGCATTTTTTATTTGGTCACGCTCTGAATCACATCCACAACAGCTTTGACGGAATCCATCTGGCCGCTTTGTTCCATAGCGGTAATATATTCGTTCTTGCGTCCATAGACGTCGGTAACGGCAGCGGTAAGGCTGTCGGCGGTGACGCTCTCCTCGTCCATTACGAAGCTGAATCCCTGCTTCTCGAAGGACTTAGCATTCAGAATCTGGTCTCCACGGCTGGCGTTCAAGGACAACGGAATTAAGATGTTCGGTTTATGTAATGCCAACAACTCACATATGGCATTGGCGCCGGCGCGGGAGATGATTAAATCGCTGGCTGCGAACAGATCCGGAAGTTCTCCGCTAATGTATTCGTACTGGACATAGCCTTCACGGCCCACAAGAGCCTCATCCAGGTTGCCCTTACCGCAGAGGTGGATAATCTGGAACTGCTCCAATAAGACGTCTAGGGAGCCTCGTACAGCGTTATTAATGAAGACAGAACCCTGGCTTCCTCCCATAATAAGAAGAATCGGCTTCTTACTATTTAAACCGGTAAAAGCATATGCCTTCTCCTTGTCGCCGGCTAAGAGCTCCTGGCGAATCGGAGAACCGGTGAGAACTGCCTTGCCTTCCGGTAAGTACTTCAAGGTCTCCGGGAAGTTACAGCAGAACTTGGAAGCGCCACGGGAAGCGATGCGATTGGCAAGTCCCGGAGTCATATCGGACTCGTGAATAATGGCCGGTACGCGGCAAGCCTTGGCAGCTAGTACCACAGGAACGGAGACGAATCCGCCCTTGGAGAAGATGACATCCGGCTTCTCTTTGCGAATGGTGTGCATCGCCTGGAAATATCCGGCGATGACACGGAATGGATCGGTGAAGTTCTTCCAGGAATGATAGCGACGGAGCTTGCCGGAGGAGATTCCGTAATACTTTACCCCGGTCTCTTCGATGAGCCCACGCTCCAAACCGGTCTTCGAACCGATGTAGACAATATCGTAACCGGCTTCCCGAAGGGCCGGCATCAGTGCAATATTTGGTGTGACATGACCGGCAGTGCCGCCGCCGGTGAGAATGATTTTCTTCATAATAAATACACTCCTTTTTCGTACGGTATAATCATAATACCAATGGCTAAAAAGTCAAGAAAAACAAGGGTTTGTCGGAAATGTTAAATGTGAATTTTGCGGAAATTTGACATTGTTGTGTAATAATGGTAGAATCCATCTGTAACAAAGATGTAACAAATCGTAAAAAGAGGACAACATTTTTTTTATGAAAATCAACAGTACGATGAAGAGCCGGATACAGCAGGCTGCAATTTTAAGCATTGCACTTGCCACGGTCATACTTGGTGTTCACTACGAGACACAGAGCTCTGTAGTAACTGCCAATGTAGAGGTTTCTAGCCACGGAACTGCTGGAATTATTTCTACTATGTCTAAGATCCAGTACGGAGCCTCCATTGGAGTATACACCGCAGGTACAGACGCAAATAACTTAACAATTCTAGGTGGTAACCCATATGGGATGAAGAATCTGACCACCGCTATGAACACCCAAGACGCTAACACAAATACAACCGGAGCAGCAGAGGAAAGCGATGCTGAGTGGGCAGATAAGTTGATGACAACCGTTGACGATTATATGAACGTTCGCGAGAGTGCATCTTCCGATTCCGCATTGGTTGGTAAGTTACGTAAGGGCGATTTGGCTGTAGTTACCGGTACCGAGGGTGACTGGACACAGATTACCTCCGGCAATTTAACAGGATATGTAAACAACGAGTACGTCGTAACCGGCGATGCTGCTAAGACACTTGCTTATGATATTTGTCTTGTTTATGCAACATCTACCACCGGTGGACTTCGCGTGCGTGAGAGCGCATCTGAGGACGCTTCCGTAGTAACCGCACTTTCTGAGGGCGAGAGACTGGAAGTTGCTGATGAGGCATCCGGCGTTGAGGGCTGGACCGCAGTGAAGACCAAGAGCGGCGCAACTGCTTACGTAAAGAGCGACTATGTAACCGTAGGATTATCTACCGGAACAGGTATCACCGTAGAAGAGGAGCAGCAGGCTCTGGCTGCAAAAAAGGCAGAGGAAGAGAAGAAGGCAGCTGCACAGCAGCCGGCCAACACCGTTGCAACCGTACAGAACGCACCGGTAGCTGCAAGCTATGATGATGTGACCTTACTTGCTGCCTTGATTCAGGCAGAGGCTGGTTATGAGCCATACGAAGGACAGCTGGCTGTAGGCGCAGTTGTTGTAAACCGTTTGAATCGTGGATATTCAGGTTCCATTTATGGCGTTATCTATGCACCGGGACAGTTCACACCTGCAGGAAGCGGACGTGTGGCACAGATTGCTGCCAACGGACCTAGCGCATCTTGTATCCAGGCTGCCAACGAGGCATTATCCGGCGTGGATAATACCGGTGGTGCAACATCCTTCCGTCCGGTACGTAGCGGACGCGCAGGCGTTGTTATCGGCAACCAGGTATTCTGGTAAAATAGACAATTGAGTCATATGAATTTTCAACTACCGGGTCATTGCGACTCGGTAGTTTTTGTTTTAATATAAAAGGGTAGTAAAAAGAAACCTATGGGAGGAAACATTAATGGGCGGAATTATTGCATTTCTTGTACTAATTGTTATTGTTTTATTGATCCTGATGTCATGTGTACGTATCGTACCTCAGGCACATGCATTTGTTATTGAGCGACTGGGTGCATACACCACCACATGGCCGGTAGGTCTTCACTTGAAGATGCCAATCATTGAGCGTGTAGCCAAGAACGTTAACATGAAGGAGCAGGTGGTTGATTTCCCACCACAGCCGGTTATTACTAAGGATAATGTTACCATGCAGATTGATACGGTTATCTACTTCCAGATTACCGATCCTCGTCTCTACTGCTACGGCGTTGAGAATCCAATCATGGCAATCGAGAACTTAACCGCAACCACCCTTCGTAACGTCATCGGTGATTTGGAGTTGGATGAGACCTTAACATCCCGCGAGACCATCAATACCAAGATGCGTGCATCTCTGGATATTGCAACCGATCCTTGGGGAATTAAGATCAACCGTGTTGAGTTGAAGAACATCATCCCACCAACCGCTATCCGTGATGCCATGGAGAAGCAGATGAAGGCAGAGCGTGAACGTCGTGAAGCCATCCTTATCGCAGAAGGTGAGAAGAAGTCCACCATTCTTATTGCAGAAGGTAAGAAGCAGTCCGCAATCTTGGACGCAGAGGCTGAGAAGCAGGCAGCCATCCTTCGTGCAGAAGCTAAGAAGGAAGCAACCATCCGTGAGGCAGAAGGTCAGGCAGAGGCTATTCTGAAGGTACAGCAGGCGAATGCAGACGGTCTTCGTATGATCAAGGAAGCCGGCGCAGACGACAAGGTACTTCAGTTGAAGAGCTTAGAGGCATTTGCCAAGGCTGCTGACGGACAGGCAACCAAGATCATCATCCCTTCCGAGATTCAGGGCATTGCAGGTCTTGCATCTTCTATCTCAGAGATTGCAAAGACGAAATAAAAACATTACAATAAAATAGCTAGATTCCAAGCCGTGCCATCTGGTGCGGCTTGATTTTTTAGCAAGGGAAAAGGAAAAGAAAGAAAAAAGAAAAAGGAGTACGCTATGAATCTACAAGGAAGAAACTTCCTGAAGCTGAAGGATTACAGCTCGGAAGAGATTCGTTACCTCATTGACTTGTCTGCAGAATTAAAAGACAAAAAGAAGCGGGGCATTCCTCATCGGGAATTGGAAGGCAAGAACATTGCCCTGATTTTTGAGAAGACCAGCACCAGAACCCGCTGTTCCTTCGAAGTGGCAGCCCATGACCTGGGAATGGGCGTGACTTATCTAGATCCAAGCGGTTCCCAGATTGGGAAGAAGGAATCCATTAAGGATACCGCAAGAGTTCTTGGTCGTATGTATGACGGCATCGAGTATCGCGGCTTCGAGCAGACCATCGTAGAACAGTTGGCGGAGTACGCAGGAGTTCCGGTGTGGAACGGACTGACCAATGAATTCCATCCAACCCAGATGATTGCCGACATGCTCACCGTCCAAGAGAAGATTGGACACTTCGAGGGCGTGAAGTTCGTCTATATGGGTGATGCCCGCTACAACATGGGCAATTCCCTGATGGTGACCTGTGCGAAGCTGGGCATGGACTTCGTGGCCTGCACCAACAAGAAGTATTTCCCGGAGGAAGAACTGGTAGCGTACTGCCGTAGTGTAGCGGCCGAGACCGGCGGAAGCATCACACTGACAGAGAACGTTGCGGAAGGCTGCAAGGATGCGGATGTAATCTATACCGACGTCTGGGTATCCATGGGTGAGCCGGACGAGGTATGGCAGGAGCGTATTGCCGACCTTGCTCCATACCAGGTGAATGCCAAGGCTTTTTCTTACGCGAAGGAAGATGCCATCTTCATGCACTGTCTGCCGGCGTTCCATGACTTGGACACCGCCATCGGCAAGCAGATTTACGAGAAGTTCGGACTGACAGAGATGGAAGTCACCGACGAGATATTTGAGAGCAAGCATTCGGTTGTTTTCGACGAGGCAGAGAACCGTATGCATTCCATTAAGGCGATTATGTACGCCACCATGCCTCGATAAGAATTAGCAGAGGATTAAAACATGTATCAGGATCGAATCATTCTATGCGGCGCTAGCGCATATACGAAAAAATATTATTTGGGAGAGGACTTTTCCAGTCTGCCATCCTCCATACAGGACGAGCTGAAAATCATGTGCGTACTGTTTACGGAAGATGTAGGCGGAACCATCGAGCTGTATTTCGATGAGGAAGGCAGTCTCCAGATTGAGACCGCAATGGATGAAGGAGATTTACTCTATGACGACATCGGAAGCGTTCTGAAGGTGAAGCAGATTCGCCGGGAGAAGGCAGATTTGTTTGAGTCATTGGAGATGTTTTATCGCGTGTTCTTCTTGGACGAGGAAGCCTAAGCGCGGAGGAGGTAGAGATGTTATTAGCAGTTGATGTAGGAAATACCAATATTACCTTGGGTGTATTTAATGGTGAGGAGCTGGTGGGAACCTTCCGTATGACCACCCGAATCGCACGTACATCCGATGAGTACGGAATGATTATCAGCGAGATTTTAGAGCAGAACGGCATTGCCCATAAGGATATCAACGATGCCATTATTGCATCCGTTGTGCCGGCACTGATGCATTCTCTGACCAGCGGTATCATTAAGTATTTTCACATTGAGCCGATTATTATCGAGGCCGGCATCAAGACCGGTATTCGTATAGCAACCGAGAACCCGAAGCAGATTGGTGCAGACCGTATCGTAGATGCGGCCGGCGCATATGAGCTCTACGGTGGACCGGTATTGGTATTGGATTTTGGAACTGCAACCACCTACGATTTGGTAACTGCAGACGGATCCTTCGTAGCAGGTGTAACTGCACCGGGTATCCGTATCTCTGCTAAGGCCTTGTGGGAAGATGCAGCCAAGCTTCCGGAGATTGAGATTCGTCGTCCGGAGAGCATCCTTGCCAAGGAGACGATTTCCTCCATGCAGGCCGGCTTGGTCTTCGGCCAGATTGGACAGACCGAGTACATCGTGAAGCATATGATTGAGGAGTCCGGACTTAAGAACGTGAAAGTTATTGCGACCGGCGGTTTAGGAGGCATGATTGCAAAAGAGACCGACTGCATCGACGTATACGATCCGGATCTAACCCTGAAGGGAATCCGCTTCATCTATGAGAAGCAGGATGCAGCGAAGAAGAAAACCAAAAGATAAGCATTTAGAAAGATTTTTATGATTGAAAAATTAACCATCGGTAACGTAACTTTGGATAATAATTTAATCTTGGCACCAATGGCAGGCGTATGCGACCTGCCATTTCGCTTGTTGTGCAAGGAGCAGGGAGCGGGCCTTGTGTGTATGGAGATGGTCTCCGCCAAGGCGCTGTTTTATCACAACAAGCGTACCAACGAGCTGTTGGAAGTAGATGAGCGGGAACGCCCGGTATCCCTCCAGCTCTTTGGCTCTGACCCGGATTGTATCAGCCAGATGGCCCATGAAATCGAGGATCGTCCCTTCGATATCTTGGATATTAACATGGGATGTCCGGTACCGAAGGTCTTCAACAACGGCGACGGATCTGCCCTGATGAAGAATCCGAAGTTGGTCGGTGAGATTGTAGAGAAGACCGTGAAGGCCATTAAGAAACCGGTAACGGTGAAGATTCGCAAGGGTGTGGATGAGGAGCACGTGAATGCGGTAGAGATTGCCCGTGTAGCTCAGGAATCAGGTGCTGCAGCGGTCGCAGTTCATGGCCGAACCCGTGAACAGTACTACTCCGGCAAGGCGGACTGGGACATCATCCGCCAGGTGAAGGAGGCGCTGTCGATTCCGGTCATCGGCAACGGAGATCTCCTAACGGCAGAGGATGTGATTGCTATGCAAAAAGAGACCGGATGCGATGGCTTTATGATTGGACGTGGCGCCCAGGGCAACCCATGGATTTTTCACCAGATTCTGCATTACTTCGAGACCGGGGAGCTGATCGGCAAGCCGCCGTTGGAAGAAGTGGTAGAGATGATTCTTCGCCATGCGAGAATGCAGATCGAATTTAAGGGAGAAGAGATCGCCATGCGGGAGATGCGCAAGCACAGCGCCTGGTACACCGCCGGCTATCATAATTCCGCAAGACTGCGTGGACGATTGAATGAGGTATCCACGTATCAGGAATTGGAAGATTTGTTTCGATCGTTAGTATAAGAAAACCCATCTCAGAATGAACTGAGATGGGTTCTTTTTTTATGAGTTAGATTAGCCCATGGTTACAACAACTTCAACTTCCTTCTTATCGGTCAATGGAAGGATGTTGCCTTCGATTGGAGCGCCGTCCACAGTAACGGACTTCACGCCCTTCTCAACACCGGCAGCGTTGTCGAAGGTGATGTGGTATGTAGTTCCACGATAGGTACGATCCAGCTTGTAACCCTTCATGTCGTGAGGGATACATGGATTCAACTGCAAGCCTTGGAGGGTTGGCTGAATACCTAAGAGGTACTGGCTGATGCAGGTGAATGTCCAAGCTGCGGTACCGGTTAACCAAGAGTTCTTGCCTTCGCCGTGGCTCGGAGCATCGCATCCGGCAACCATCTGGCAGTATACGTAAGGCTCAGTACGATGAATCTCGCTGATCTCCTCAAGGTATACCGGGCAGGTCTTCTTGAATACTTCAAAAGCACGATCGCCGTGGCCCATAACAGCCTCTGCGCAAGCAATCCAAGGATTGTTGTGGCAGAAAATACCGGCGTTCTCTTTGTATCCCGGCGGGTAAGAAGAAATCTCGCCCAGCTCTAAGTGATACTTGGTATAAGCAGGCTGTAACAATACGATACCGTACTTGGTATCCAGGCGTTCCTTCACGGAATCCAAAGCCTTCTGAGCCTTGCCGTTATCGACGCCGACACCGGCCATAACACACATACCCTGAGGCTCGATGTAGATCTGGCCTTCTTCGCATACATGGCTACCAACCGGATTAGAGTTAGCGTCATATGCACGAACGAACCATTCGCCGTCCCAGCCGGCATCTTCGATGGCTGCGGTCATGTCAGCAACCAACATATCTACTTCATCGGCACGGGCGGTATTGCCGGTTGCGCGAAGCAAATCGGAATATTCCTTGCCGTACTTTACATACATGCCTGCGATGAATACAGACTCAGCAACCGGTCCTTCGGAAGGTCCGGTAATCTGGAAGCTCTCGCCCGGCTCTGCAGAGAAGCAGTTTAAGTTCAGGCAGTCATTCCAGTCTGCACGACCAATCAGAGGAAGCTTGTGCGGTCCACGATTCTTGGTGGTGTAGCAGAAGCTTCGATCCAAGTGCTCCATCAACGGAACAGCCTTGGAGAAATCGCTGTCAAAAGCACACTTCTCATCTAAGATGGAGAAGTCGCCGGTCTCACGGATGTAAGCGCTGACACAAGCAATGAGCCACAACGGATCGTCGTTGAAGCCGCCGCCGATGGCTGCGTTACCCTTCTTGGTGAGTGGTTGATACTGATGGTAAGTAGAACCATCTTCAAACTGCGTATTCGCAATATCGATGATACGCTCTCTTGCACGCTCCGGAATGAGATGTACGAATCCCAACAAATCCTGGCAGGAATCACGGAATCCCATACCACGGCCCATGCCGCTCTCATAGTAGCTGGCACTACGGCTCATGTTGAAAGTAACCATACACTGGTACTGGTTCCATACGTTAACCAAACGGTTCAGACGCTCATCCTCAGTATCCACACGATAGGTGGAGAGCAGCTTGTTCCAATAATTATGTAAATCATCAAGGGCTGCATCTACCTGAGCAGAAGTCTTGTACTTGGCAAGGAGTTCGTCGGCCGGCTTCTTATTGATGATGCCAGGAGCTTCGAACTTCTGATCAACCGGGTTCTCACAGTAACCGAGAACGAATACGAAATCTTCGCAAGCGCCAGGAGTCAGGGTCACCTTCAGGTGATGGCTTCCTACCAATGCCCAACCGTGAGCAACGGAGTTGCGGCTCTTGCCTTCCAGAACAGCTTCCGGATTAGCGAAACCGTTGTACACACCAACGAAAGCATCACGACTGGTGTCGAACCCTTCGATTGGCTTATTAACAGAATAAACAGCGTAGTGATTACGACGCTCACGATACTCGGTCTTATGGTAAATGGTGCTGCCGATGACTTCTACCTCGCCGGTAGAGAAGTTACGCTGGAAGTTGGTGGAATCATCCTCCGCATTCCATAAGCAGAACTCAACCATACTGAAGAGATCTAAGGTCTTGGTCACATCGGAATCGTTGGTTAAGGTGATGCGGTTAATCTCGCAGGAATCACCAACCGGAACGAATGCCTCCAACTTGGCCTCTACACCGTTCTTGGAACCGGTAATTACGGAATAGCCAAGGCCGTGACGGCAGGAGTAAGAATCCAATGGAGTCTGGGTTGGCTGCCAGCCCGGATTCCAAATGGTGTCGCCATCCTTAATATAATAGTAGCGACCGCCGTTATCCAGCGGGCAGTTGTTGTAACGATAACGTGTTAGTCGAAGAAGCTTAGCATCCTTATAGAAGTCATAGCCTCCGGCTGTGTTGGAAAAAAGACCGAAGAAATCCTGGGAGCCAAGGTAGTTGATCCAAGGCAAAGGAGTCTTCGGCGTAGTGATGACGTACTCTTTTGCTTCGTCATCGAAGTAACCAAATTTCATTGTTTCCTCCAAACTGGGTGATATAAAGATAAAAAACTAATATAATAGAAACATCGGGTGAGAAGGAATGTTACTAACGAATACGTTTTCGCACTCCTTTGCACCCATTCTAAATACAAAGCACGAAAATGTAAATACAGAAATTAGTAGGAGGAGTGAATTTAGTGCAAGTTGTACAAAAAATGATAGTTCCGAAACATGAGTTTCGGAGATTGCAATCGATACGAAAACGATTTAGAATTAAATCACGAAAACGAATTCGGAGTATTGACGCCCGTGGTTATGGGCTTTTGGAAGGCAGGGTAACTGAGAATGGCTACAATTAAGGATATTTCGAAACGTTGTGGCGTCTCTCCTGCGACCGTAAGCAAAGCTCTGAATGGTTACGGCGATATCAGTGAAGAAACCAAGCAGAAGATTCTGGCCGCTGCAACGGAACTACATTACACACCGAATGCAGCAGCAAGACAGTTGAAGACAAACACTTCACATAATATAGGAGTTGTTTTCGTGGATCAGACCGGAAGCGGTTTGGCACATGAATACTTTTCCCAGATTCTTGACAGTGCGAAGGCAGAGGCTGAGAAGCGAGGCTACGACATCACTTTTATTAGCGAGAATGTAGGATACGGTTCCTACTTAGAACACTGTAGATATCGAAATTGTGACGGCGTCCTGGTGGTAAGTGATGATTTCACCACTCGACAGATTCAGGAGCTGATTAACAGCGATGTACCGACAGTCATTATTGATTACGTTTTCGACAATCACAGTAGTATCCTATCCGACAACATGGATGGGAAGTATCTTTTAACAAAATACTTAATCGAAAGAGGTCATACGAAAATCGCTTATATTCACGGGGAGATTACTTCGGTAACCAATAAGCGGTTGAGTGGATTCTACAAAGCATGTATGGAAGCCGGCATTCGTATTCCGGACGATTACATGATAACAGCGAAGTTCCACGATCCGGACTCTTCCGCTGAGGCAACCAAGCAGCTGATGCGCTTGAAAGTTCCGCCGACAGCAATTATGTATCCGGATGATTATTCTTATTTAGGAGGCCTTCGGATGTTGGAGAAGTTGGGAATCTCCATTCCGGACGATGTCAGCGTTGTGGGATACGACGGCATCGGATTATCACAGGTCATCCGACCAAGACTTACGACCTATTACCAGAACGCACCGGAGATTGGACGCAGATCCGCCGAGAAGCTCATTGAGACCATCGAGCATCGCAAGTCCTGCATCCCGGAAGCGATTCGTGTATCAGGTAAATTACTGGAGGGACAGACGGTTCGTGATTTAACCGCCATGCAGTAAGTTAAGTTCGATTTCTACCGGAGGGGTATTGGGTGAGTACTTATTCGGTAAAAATAAATTTCTTATCATTATATGTCATAATCTAAATAAGGGAGGAAAAGACATGAAGAAACGTATTTTTAGCATGCTTTTAGCAGGTGCCATGGTATTTGGTCTTGTAGCATGCGGCAGCAACACTGACACAGCTACTACCGGCGACGCAGCAACAGGTGGAGACACCACTGAGCAGACAACCGCTGCAGCAGATGGTTCTGTATTGAACATTTACTGCTGGAACGAGGAGTTCAAGTCTCGTGTAACTGATCATTACCCAGGATATGAAGCTACCGGCGACAACGAAGGTAAGATCGGTGATGTAACTGTTAAGTGGAACATCACACCAAACGAGAACAACGCTTATCAGAACAACTTGGATGAGAACTTGTTAAAGCAGGCTGATGCAGCAGCTAACGACAAGATCGACCTCTTCTTGGTTGAGGCTGACTACGCTTTGAAGTATGTTGATACTGATTACACTATGCCGGTTGCTGACCTTGGAATTACCGAGGATGAGTTAGCTAACCAGTACAAGTATACTCAGGACGTTATGACCGATTCCAACGGCGTATTGAAGGGCCTTTCTTGGCAGGGCTGCCCAGGAACATTCATCTACAACCGTGAGGCTGCTAAGGAAGTTCTTGGATCTGATGATCCTGCTGATGTACAGGCAGCTGTTTCCGATTGGAACAAGTTCGCTGATACTGCTTCTAAGATGCAGGCAGCTGGTTACAAGATGACCGCTACAGCAAACGATAGCTACCGTGTATTCTCCAACAACGTATCCGGTAAGTGGGTACAGGATGGTAAGGTAGTTGTTGATGACAACATCAAGGCATGGGTTGATATGTCTAAGAAGATGGTAGACGCTGGCCAGACCGGTACACAGGATCTCTGGGGCGATGACTGGAGCAAGGGCTTCTATCCAGATGGAAAGGTATTCTCTTACTTTGGACCAGCTTGGTTAATTAACTTCTGTATGGCAGCTGATCAGGAAGGCTCCATCGCTAACCAGGGCGGCTGGGGTGCTTGCGAAGGACCTCAGGGCTTCTTCTGGGGTGGTACATGGATCTGTGCAGCAGCTGGAACAGACAATGCTGATCTTGTAGCTGATATCATGAGACAGTTAACCACTAACGAAGATGTTATGCTTGACATCGTTAAGAAGGATTCTGATTTCGTAAACAACAAGCCAGCTATGGAGAAGTGTGCAGAGGATGACTCTTACGCATTCGACGTATTCGGCGGACAGAACCCAATCGCTATGTACTGCGCAGGTGCTGAGAAGATCGACCTTAGCAACCAGGGTGCTTACGATCAGGGATGTAACGAAGAGTTCCAGAAGGCTATGAAGAACTACTTCGATGGCAACGCTACTTACGATGAGGCTATTGAGCAGTTCAACAAGGCTATCGTTGAGAAGTATCCGGAACTTACCACTGAGTAATTCGACAGATAATATCACGTGAGTGAACTTTAAGATGCTTGCCTGGCTTTGGCCAGGCAGGCATTTATAAAGCAAGATTACGAACACGTTTACGTAAAATCTTGCCTTATAAATGCCTTGGGAGGCAAAAAGTAGTACAGGGAGGAAACTTATGGAAAAAAATAATAACAAAGCGGTTATTAAGTATAATCGCTGGGGATACATCTTCTTAATTCCATTCGTAGTAACGTATGTAATTTTTCAGTTGATCCCACTTTGCTCAACAATCTATAACAGTTTTTTCGAAAACTATCGCTCCGGTCTGACTCAAATTGGACCGAACTTTGTCGGCCTTGAGAATTACAAGGCACTGTTAAGCGGCGGAGAGTTACTGGGATATCTGAAGAATACCTTAATTATGTGGGTTCTGGGATTCGTTCCACAGATTTTCTTCTCTCTGTTACTTGGTGCATGGTTCTCTGATCCGGCCCTTCGTCTGAAATGTCAGAGATTCTTCAAAACCGTAATTTACTTACCGAACTTGATCATGGCAAGTGCGTTTGCAATGTTGTTCTTCACATTGTTCTCCGATACCGGCCCAGTCAACGACATCTTGATCGGTCTTGGAATTATCAGTAAGCCATACCAGTTCATGATTCATGTTGGAAGCGTTCGTGGCTTGGTAGCATTCATGAACTTCATCATGTGGTTCGGTAATACCACCATCCTTCTCCTTGCAGGTATGCTTGGAATCGACAGCTCTCTTTATGAAGCTGCAGAAGTTGACGGTGCTAGCGCAACACAGATTTTCTACCGTATTACATTGCCTCTGTTGAAGCCAATTCTGTTGTACGTAATGGTTACTTCCTTAATCGGTGGTCTCCAGATGTTCGATGTACCTCAGATTTTGACCAACGGTAACGGTGATCCGATGAGATCCGCAATGACCATGATCATGTACTTGAACAAGCACTTGTACAGCAAGAACTATGGTATGGGTGGTGCATTATCTGTACTTCTGTTCTTCGTAACGGGCGTCTTAAGTATCATCATCTTCAAGACCATGAATCAGCCGGAAAAGGAGGCGAAGTAGTATGGATACAATGAATTACAAAGCAAGCCGAGGTATGAATATTCATGCACGTCGCATCATTTCATATGTAGTATTAGTGATTTTAACCGTAATGTGTTTGATTTGGTTCTACATCTTAATGATTAACGCAACCAGATCACACGGTGAGCTGACCAGGGGATTTACACCATTCCCAAGCACACATTTGATTGAGAACCTGCATAACGTTATGCACGGAACCCTTCCAATCGCTGCAGGTATGAGAAACAGTATTCTCGTATCTGTATGCTGTGCAATTCTTTGTACTTACTTTTCAACCATGACCGCATATGCAGTACATGTATATGACTTCAAGTTGAAAAAATTCATGGCAACCTTTATTTTGGCAGTCATGATGATTCCTGGACAGGTAACCGCACTTGGTTTCTTACGTTTGATCGACCGCATCGGAATGGATGATAGTCTCACACCACTGATCATCCCATCCATTGCATCTCCAATCGTATACTTCTACATGAAGCAGTACATGGAGTCCAACCTGCCAAGTTCCCTCATTGAGGCAGCGCGAATCGACGGAAGTAACGAGTTTAAGACCTTTAACTGGATTTGCGTACCGCTGATGAAACCGGCAATCGCAGTACAGGCAATCTTCACTTTCGTAAGTACCTGGAACAATTACTTCACACCGGCATTGGTACTTCATACCGATACCAAGAAGACCCTCCCGGTATTGATTGCACAGTTACGTAGTGCAGACTTCTTAAAGTTTGATATGGGACAGGTTTATGCGATGATCGCATTCTCCATCTTCCCTGTAATTGTCGTATACTTGTTACTTTCTAAGTATATCGTAGGCGGCGTAACTGCCGGCGGAGTAAAAGGTTAGGACTTTTTCCCTCCTTCTTTTTCATAACAAAATGCACCCTTTCGTTTGACTGCTACAAGCGGGAGGGTGCATCCTCCTTTCGAGGAGAGATGCGGACCGTAAGGCCCGCATTTTTAGAATCGTGGAAAAGCTTGGAAATCTTGACAAAACAGGCGGTGCGGACTATAATTTTAGCGCTGCGTGGAGATACGCATTTTATATAAGTAGACAGTAAGTAAGTACAATAAGAATAAACCTAGGAGGCCAGGAACATGGAAGCAAAGAAAAATTTGATGACCTACGAAGGCTTGAGAGCATTAGAGGAAGAAGTACAGGACCTCAAAGTGAACAAGCGTCGTGAGATTGCTGAGAAGATCAAGGAAGCTCGTGAGCAGGGCGATTTGTCCGAGAACGCAGAGTATGATGCTGCGAAGGATGAGCAGAGAGATATCGAGGCACGTATCGAGGAGATCGAAGAGATCTTGAAGCACGCTGAGGTTGTTACCGAGGAAGACGGCGAGGCTGGCAAGATCAATATCGGATGTACTGTACGCCTCTTAGACTTAGAGTTCGACGAGGAGGTTGAGTATCGTTTGGTTGGTTCTACCGAGGCGAACAGCTTGAAGGGTAAGATTTCCAACGAGTCTCCTGTTGGACGTGCACTGATCGGTGCAACTTTGAATGATGTAGTAACCGTAGAGACCGAGGCTGGTTCTTTCCAGTACAAGGTATTAGATGTTAGAAGAGATAGTTAGGACGAAACATGGCAAACGAAAACAATAATCAGAACAAGCAGCAGGATGTGAACCAGTTACTGAAGGTTCGTCGCGAGAAGCTGGCAGCCTTACAGGAAGCAGGCAAGGATCCTTTCCAGATCACCAAGTATGATCAGACACATCACACCGATGAGGTGAAGGCTCTTTACGAAGCTTATGAGGCCGAGACTCTGAAGGATTACGTTGAGCCGGAACTTCCGGCAGAGCCGGCTGAGGATGCGGATAATGAGACCATTAGCGCATACCGCCAGGCGAAGAAGGAAGCATACAACGCACGTCGCGAGATCTTAGATGCGAACGCACCGAAGGTATCTATCGCAGGACGTATGATGTTCAAACGTGTGATGGGTAAGGCATCTTTCGCTAACATCCGTGACTTGAAGGATGATGTACAGGTATACGTATCCAAGGACGCATTGGGTGAAGATGCATATGCAGACTTCAAGAAGTCCGATATCGGTGATATCTTCGGTATCAAGGGTTACGCATTCCGCACCATGACCGGTGAGATTTCCGTTCATGCAGAAGAGATGGTACTCTTATCCAAGTCTCTTCAGATTCTTCCGGAGAAGTTCCATGGCTTGACTGATACCGATATGCGTTATCGTCAGCGCTATGTTGACTTGATTATGAATAAGGAGTCTAAGGACGTATTCGTGAAGCGTTCCTTAATGATGAAAGAAATCCGCAACTTCCTGGCTGGTCGTGATTTCATGGAAGTCGAGACTCCGATTTTGGTATCCAATGCAGGTGGAGCAGCAGCTCGCCCATTCGAGACCCATTACAATTCTTTGGATGAGGACGTGAAGCTTCGTATTTCCTTGGAGCTCTACCTCAAGAGATTGATCGTTGGTGGTCTTGAGCGTGTATACGAGATTGGCCGTGTATTCCGTAATGAGGGTGTTGATACCCGTCACAATCCGGAATTCACTTTGATGGAGTTATACCAGGCATATACCGATTACGAAGGCATGATGGAACTGACTGAGAGCATGTTCCGTTACTTAGCTGAGAAGGTATGTGGATCTACCACCATTTCTTACAATGGAACCGAGATCGACCTTGGTAAGCCATTTGCTAGATTAACCATGACCGACGCTGTGAAGCAGTATGCCGGTGTGGATTTTGATGCAATTACAACAGACGAAGAGGCGAAGGCAATCGCTAAGGAGAAGCACGTGGAGTTCGAAGAGCGCCACACCAAGGGCGATATCCTGAATCTGTTCTTCGAGGAGTTCTGCGAAGACAAGATGATTCAGCCAACCTTCATCATGGATCATCCGGTTGCTATTTCTCCTTTGACCAAGAAGAAACCAAGCGACCCGGACAAGGTAGAGCGTTTCGAGCTCTTCATCAACGGATGGGAAATGTGTAATGCATACTCCGAGTTGAACGATCCAATCGACCAGCGTGAGCGTTTTGCGGCACAGGATGCCAACGCAGAAGCCGGCGATGACGAGGCAGAGCACACTGACGAAGATTTCCTGAATGCATTGGAGATTGGTATGCCTCCGACAGGCGGTATTGGATACGGTCTGGACCGTTTGTGTATGTTACTCACAGACAGTGCAGCAATTCGTGATGTATTGTTGTTCCCGACCATGAAAAGTGTTAAGGACTGAAACCCAGTATTTATGCGGGTTCCAGAGGTTGGTTGACAGGATTTACGACCAATTTACGACCAGATAATTGAAAGAGAACACGATTAAGAGAGTTTCCACCTATGCGGAAGCTCTCTTTTTATTTAAAAGGCGATTGACTTTGAAACAGTTAGATAAAAGTAAATGTTATAAATCAAGCGAATGATATGAAGCTTCCGGAAGGAATCTGCAGATCCTATGAACTATGGTATAATTAATTTAGAGAGGTGGTTTTACGGCGAAATATATAATTACAGGTGATATACACGGAACACTGGATATAGAGAAGGTTGTGCGTTTTTTTGAGGAACATGGAGATGAATATACGGAGGATGATTATCTGATCATATGCGGTGATGTGGGCGTTTGCGGTTTCAATCCGGATATAGAAAAGGAAACAAGGCAGATATTGCGGGAACTTCCCGTTACGGTTCTTTTTATAGACGGTAACCATGAACATCATGAGAGGCTTAATGATTATCCGGTTGATGAATGGATGGGAGGCAAGGTCCATTTTATTGAGCCTGAGATCATCCATCTGATGCGCGGGCAGGTATATGATATAGACGGTACCAGATTCTTTACATTTGGCGGAGCTTACAGCGTTGACAGGTATGCAAGGACCGAGGGGGTTGACTGGTTCCCGGAGGAGATACCGAGCCGCGAGGAGTATGAGGAAGGTCTTGATAACCTGGAAAAATGCGGTTACCGGGTCGACTACATCATTACGCACACTGCGCCGTTTGAAGTCGCAGCTGCGCTTGGATATGGGGAAGAGTCACTTGATGAAGTAGCACTGCGTCGGTATCTTCAGCAGATAGCGGATGAGGCAGAGTATAATCTCTGGTTTTTCGGCCATTTTCATGAGGATGAGGTGGTCGAGGATGTATTTATTGCCATGTATGATGAAATAGTTGTTGCAAATTAGGATTACCAGTAAAGGAGTATTTTATGATAATAAAGTTTCAAGACGGGACAAAATATGATGATGAACTGCTGATAATGAACAAAGACGAACTGCTCAGATGCAGGAGAAACGAACTGGTTCCGGAAAATCCTCAGGTACTTAAGAGGGGGATAGAGGGATTGCTTGAATACAGGATAAACAGGAACAAAAGACATCCGGATCGTATTTACCAGGGGTATGATGAGGCCGAACATAAGTATTGCGGAAAATCAAAGACGGCAGATTATTTTGAGTTATTGTACGGGATTGACCCTTTTGAAATCGGAAGCAGCGATACAATCTTTAACTGCTGGTCATTCTTGAGCAGGTTTATAAAAGGCATGTCAAGGGAGCGCTGTACCAATGAGGAATATGCTCTTGCAAACCTTGATGAGATATTTGACGGATACGAGGGAATACGAAGAAAACTTGATAAACTGGCAGATTATCATCACAGCCTTGCAAACATGATGCCTGCTCCCGTGGGATTTAACGGAAGCAGATTTCATGACGGCAAGGGGAACTTTCTCAGAGATAATGATATGCCGGACATCTACTATAAGAGAGCCGAAAAGGACTTTCCTCAGATGTACCGGTGGATCAATGATCATATGGAGGACTATTCCCTGCAGATTTTTAAGGAATATGAGTCATATTGCAGTGATGGACATGCAAACGCACCTGTGTCGGATGATC
>JAEEGF011266146.1_pt1 | contig 30775 bp, 13 predicted proteins | sample 9134171 | NCBI WGS metagenome assembly JAEEGF01 (sample SAMN16246542, study PRJNA631951) | gut metagenome | biome: gut microbiome; feature: rumen; material: AP-attached | host: Bos | place: Iran: Karaj | collected 2018-10 | reverse complement strand
AGAACGCATCTTACAGCGACGGCAAACGTCCTCGCCACCTCAGCCTCTCGAAGGACTTTGTGACGCAATATTGCTACTCCGAAGAAGAGCGGCTACAAGCGATAGACGACCTCGGACCTGAGCCTGAGATAACCCGATTCAAAGGTCTCGGCGAGATAAGTCCTGAGGAATTCCGCAACTTTATCGGTCCGGACATTCGCCTCGACCAAGTCATGCTTCACAAGTCCGACCAAGTTGCCGAACTCCTGAACTTCTATATGGGAGACAATACGATGGACCGTCAGAACTTCATCATCAATAATCTCGTCATCGAAGAGGATTTGGCGGAAGAAGAGGAGGTTGCAGTATGATGCAGAAGAGTCGTGTTCTCTTTCCCGGTTCATTTGACCCTTTCACTTTAGGTCACGCAGATATCGTGAAGCGGGCCCTGCAAATGTTCGACGAAGTGGTTGTCGGAGTCGGCTACAACGAGCAGAAATCCGGTTGGATGCCGGTAGAGGAAAGGGTGGGGAAGATACGCGAACTCTATGCCGACGAACCGCGAGTCAAAGTGGAGAGCTACACAGGTTTGACCGTCGACTTTGCAAAGGAACAGGGAATCAGCACGATAATTCGTGGCATCCGAAGTGCTGCAGACTTCGATTACGAGACACAAATGGCCGACGTAAACCGCCAACTTTCAGGCATAGAAACCGTCTTTCTCCCTGCTTCACCACAGCTCGCAAGCCTCAGCAGCTCGATAGTTCGTGAACTCTCGCACTTCGGCCACGACATCTCGGCATTCCTCCCTTGAAAACATCTGCAGTGAAGTCTTCAAACTTCACACGTGAAAAAGGCAAACTTCACGTTTGAAGTTTACGATTTTCACGTGTCACGTTTGCCAACATAACGTGCCTCGTTTGTCAGCTAAACAGGCCTCATTTTCTGTCTTCCTTTGTTAACTTGCAAATAAGGGCTTTGCCTCTTATTTCCCCTTGCATTCTTTTACAAAACAAAAGCCGTTTTTGTACTATTTTGGCCAAAAGCCTTTTCCCCTAAAGAAAAACTGTTAAAAAGTTTTGGGCGAATGTTAAAAACCACTATCTTTGGAAGACAAAATGTGTAAAAACGCAAACTAAACAAACAGTTATTAACTTTAATTATTAACCTAAATTATCATTCTATGAGTAAAAAACTACTGAATCTGTGTTTGGCAACGCTGCTGAGTGTTGTCTCCACAGCTGCGTGGGCTCTTTCCGAAGTGAATGGAGTTTACCAGATCGGTACAGCAGCGGACCTGGAAGAGTTCGCTCAGCTCGTGAATGGTGGTGGAGTCTATGCCAGTGCTGTGCTGACAGCCGACATTGACAGAGGCATCGACGGTACAATGATTGGCACGCAAACCAATGAGTACCAAGGCTTCTTCGATGGCGCAGGACACACCATCAAAATCAACATGTACCCGGAAGGAGATGCGGCCCTCTTCTGGTACACTGGTTATCGTGCTGTCATCCAGAACCTGAAGGTGACAGGTACCATTACCACAAGCAACAAGTTCGCTGCCGCCATTGTGGCACGCAACAAAGCTGTCATTCGTGGCTGTTATTCTGATGTCACCATCAACAGCTCTGTGGCTGGTGATGCCACTCATGGCGGTATTGTTGCCGTAGGTTATGGCGGTACAACAGTCGAGAACTGTCTGGCAAAAGTCACCATTTTAGGCGAGACCACTCAGAACTGCGGCGGTGTTGTAGGTTGGGCTGAAAAGCGCGTCAACATCGCGAACTGCTTGGTTATCACCGATGACTGTACTCTCGACGTTTCCAACGGCCTCAGCAGCAACATCTCACGTAACGGTGGCAACCTGAAGACCATTGATGTAGAGACCTACAATGCAGATCCCTATGCCAACCGTCCTCAAGGTGCTAGCTACAACAACTACGTTACCAAACAATGGGGCGACAACGTAGCAACAACAGTTGTTGCCTATGATGATCTCGCTGATGGTCGCATCTGCTATCAGTTGAACAACGACCAAAGCAAGATCAATTGGGTACAGAGAATCGGCACAGACCCATTCCCCGTTCCCGCAGCATTCGGCACAGGTCAGGTTTATGCTTCTGCAGCTACTGATTGTGATGGCAAGAGCGAAAGCGAACTGACCTTCTCCAATAGCGGCAGCGATCAGGCTACAAAGCACGCGTTTGACAAGTACGGCGTCTGCACAGTCTGCGGTTGCTTCAATTTCAACATGTTCGACTTCGACGATTCCGAGAAGTTCGACAAGAAGGATATGTCTGTCCTCCTCGGCACACAAGAGGACTTCACCAAAGTCGAAGGTTGGAACCGTATCGCAAATGGCTTCCGCTTGAACATGAAGTTGACGAATGACATTGAGTTCGTCACAGAGCCCGGCCAGCAGATATTCAACTCTAGTGACTGGATTGATGGCAACTTCAACGGACAAGGTCACGCCATTACCATCAACTTTACGGAGATGAACGGCTATGCAGGCCTGTTCCCCGAAATGGCTGGTAACATCGAGAACCTCATCTTGCACGGCTCGCTTCAGACGAATGGTGCACGAGTTGGCTCCCTCTGCGCAGAAGCCCGCAACGCTTTGGTTCGCAACGTCTATTCCGACGTCGACATCACCTCTACCGTAGCAGGCGACAACACCTCTGGTGGCTTCTTCGGTTGGATGGGTGAAGTAGAAAAAACTGTGGAGAATTGTATCTATGCAGGTGACTTCACTTTGCCGGAAGGTGCTCCTTACGTGCGCGTTGGTGGCTTCTCCGGATGGGCAGCAACGAAGACATACTTCAACAACTGTGCTGTCCTCGGTAACATTATCGGTGCTGGTGACCAGAGTGCTCAGTCAAGTACAGAGAACTCAGGTAACATTTCCCGTAACTGGGGCAGTATTGTCTGTGAGAATGTGTATGTTGTTAATCCTATCACCGGTCGAGACATTGCAGACCAGGACAAGTACACTCACTACGAGAACCAAGCTGGTATTGCCAGCGGTGAACTTGCATTCTTCCTGAACGGAAAGCAGAACGGTTTGAATCGCTTCTTCCAAGTGATTGGTACAGACCCCGAACCCATGCCATTCGAAAAGGAAGGTGGTCTCATTTATTCTGCAGCCTCAAGTTTCCGCTGCGATGGAACACCTCTGGGTAGTGGTGGTTACACTAACGATCCTTCTGGTGAACCCGTTATTCCTCCTCATACATTCGAGGATGGCTGGTGTTCTGTCTGCGGACAAATGGATGATAACTTCATCACTCCCGTTGATGGATGGTTCGAAATCAGCGACGGTGCTCAACTCGTATGGTGGAGTGCATATGCAAATTCACATAAGGATGCAAGTGCACGTCTGACGGACGACATCGATATGGCCGACTACATGGAGCGTTTTACTCCCGCACAGAAGTTTGTTGGTACTTTCGATGGTCAAGGTCATACTATCAGTAACTTCGTTATTACAGGAAGTGGCGACTATCAAGGCATGATCAGTACTATCTGCAATGGTGCAGTTATCAAGAACTTCATTTTCGATAGCACCTGCTCTATCAACGGTAATGCATTCTGCGGTATTATTGGTGGTACCGATGGTTCTGGCGACATCTATATTGAGGGTGTTGGCAACGAAGGCACCGTAACAACCATAAACCAGAACGCAGCAGGTCTCCTTGGTGTTGATGCGGGAGGCTCCATGAACCTGCACATCAAGAACTGCTATGTATCAGGTACAATCATTGGTGGTCGCGAGTCTGGTGCGATTTGCGGTTATTCGAATGCTAACTCCGTAGTAGAAAATTGTTGGAGTACCATTACGATTCCTCAATCAGCTATCTATGATAGCGACTCCTTCACTCGTGGTAGTGCACAGGTTGTCAACTGTTATGAAGCAGATATTGAAGGCGTCGATGCCAATAAACAACAACACGTTAGACCAATGGCAGAGAACCGCAGATGTAACCCCATCACGCTTGAAGAGGTTGCCAATGGCGCTCTTTGCTACAAGGTGAACGGAAGCCAGTTCCGCGATCCATCATGGTATCAGACCATTGAGGATGATGCTCATCCTTATCCATTCGGTGATCATGCTATCGTTATTTATGGTGCTGATCAGTACTTCTCTGTTCTTAATGATGCTGACCTTGAAAGTGTTGCAGCTTCGATTCATTCTTACGAGCAGGAAGCTATTGGCGAGACTGTCGCTACTCAGTCTTTGCTTGACAAATTGAATGAAAAAGTTGAGGCTCTGACAGAAGTTGCTTCTATCAATGACTTTGCCGATGCTCTTGACTCTGTTTATGCTGCTAAGGCTGCTGTTAAGGAGAATGCTGCAGTATATCAGGCTTATATTGACAAGTGTGAAGAAATCAAGGCATTCCTTGCATCTAACGACACCTTCTCTGGTGCTCTGCGTGACGCTCTGGAATACTACCTTTCTGAGGAAAATTCTGACGAGCCAAGCGAAGACAATCCTCTGGGTACTTACGAGTACATCATTGAAAAGCACACTGCTACTGCCGAGGAAATCGCAGCAGAAACAGAACGTGTTGACCAATGGCTCCAGAAGGCTATCGCAAGCGACTATGCTCCCGGTTCTGACATCAGTAAGTTGATTCCTAACAGTGACTTCAGCCAGCAGAACGAAAAGTGGACTGGCGGCTTCGCTAACAGTTGGGGCACAACTACGGATGAAGCAGGCACAACTTTCAATGGCGTTGAGGCTTGGAACAAGACAGGTGACATGTATCAGACTGTTGAAGAAATGAAGCCCGGTTACTACCTCATTGGTACTCATGCTGCCTTCCGTCCTAGCAACAACCGTTACAGCGTTAACTACGCTTCAGGTATCTATGCAAATGGTATCTTCAACTACTTCCCCGCAGCTATCGAGGATCCTGTTAGTGTTGATGAGGCAGAGGACGGTGTGAACTGCAACTTGACAATCAAGAGTGCATTTGACCTTCCTATTTATGAAGATAACTTCTCTACAGAAGGCGAAGAAGGTCTCACTGGTTATGTTCCTCAGGGTGAAACCGGTATGGCTATTGCTGCAAAGGCAGGCCGTTATCAGGCTTACACCATCGCTTATGTAGGCGAAGACGGCAAGCTCACTATCGGCATCAAGAACCCAGGCACGAAGTACAGCAGTGACTGGACTGGCTGGAGTGCTCTCGAGGTGAAGTATTGTGGTGACGATGAAACACTGACCAACCCTGCTCTCGATGAAGTTCTTGAGAACATGAGTGCCCGTGCTCAGACAATCGTCGACAATGACTTGAACTGTGAAGACATATACTATAATGGAGAGAACGTAGCTAAAGGTCCTAACTTCCCCGTTGCTCTGAGAGATGCACTTCAAGCTGCTGTCGATCAGGTTGGGCAGGCTACGACCGTAGAAGACAAGGCTGCACTTGTTAAGACATTCTCTGACCTCTTCCAGCAAGTCTACGAAGGTAAGCAAGCATACATTGAACTTATCAATTATGCAAACAAGCTCGACTTCTTAGATACAGGAAACCTTCCTTTGGTTGAGAAGGACGAAGAGAGTGGCGAATGGTTCGAGACAGGTGAGATGGTATTCAGCGAAGACGAAACAAATGCTGTCTTCGATGCTACTTCTGCTATAGTTGAAGCATACCTCAATGGTTCTTACAGCACGGAAGAAGCTCTGAATCCTAAGTCAAAGATGACTGAATCTGCAGCTGCAATTGCCAGCATTCTGCCTGAACAGGATGAGGAAGGCTACTACCTCATCGGTAACACTAAGGAGTTTGTTGTTTATCGTGCTATTGCCAGCGAAATGGATAAGTACGCTAAGGGCAAACTCACGGCTGATATTGACATGCAGGGCATCGGAATGCTGCCTATTGGCCATAACAGAGGCGAAAATGCTGAGCATATCTTTGCTGGTGTCCTCGACGGTCAGGGCCATGCGCTGAGCAATGTCTATATTGATGACGCAAGAATCCCATCTGGCGATTATGCTGAGCCTGCAACGCTCTTCTATGAGTTGCAGAATGCAACCGTCAAGAACTTCAAGCTGACAGGTGAGATGTACACCAGTCATCAGTTCTCAGGTCCTATTACCCGTTGGATGTCTGGCAAGTCAACCATCGACAATGTTGAGATTGATGTTGCCTTCCACCTTGCTCCCAATCTTGCCGGCGATACTTCTTCAGGTGGCGTGATTGGTCGCAACGGCAGTGCAAATAGCCTTATCAACAACTGTCTCGTCAAGACTCACCTGATTGGTGATGGCGCAGAAGATGGCGTAGGACCCTTCTGGTATGTTGGTGGTGTTGCAGGTTGGGCAGATGCTTCTCTTAAGATTCAGAACACACTCATCCTCTCCGAGTACACCAATGTAGGTGCAGAAGGCGACAACTCTCGCACTACCAGCCGTGGTACAAAGGCTACTCTGACAAATGTCTTTGTTTCTCAGTTCTTCCGTGAAGCAGAAGGTACGCTTGCTACTCCTGAACAGCTGGCAAGTGGTGAGATTACTTGGAAGCTGAACGGCAGCACAGGTGACGATCCTGCATGGTTCCAGACGCTTGGCACAGAGCCAACTCCTCATCTGTTTGGAGGCGATGCTGTCTATTTGTATGCTGGTCAGTATACCAACGACAAGCCCAATCCTCAGCTCAATGCATTTGCATACAACCTCGATGCTAAGGTCAAAGGCGACAAAGTTATTGTTAACTTCGACCTCAATGCTGAAGCAGAAAGTGCAGAGGTTCAGTTCTACAATGGAGAAGAACTGGTTTACACCGAGGCTATCTCTGAGGAACTTGCTTCTGGTGCACAGAGTGTAACTGTAGAGTCCAGCAAGCTTGGTGCAGATCCTACAACCCTGAACTTCAAGGTTGCCGTTACAGGTAAGGGTTCTCTTGATGTCCTCAGGATGGGTGCTTCCCTTAAGGTTTGGGGCCCCTATGGTATGGCAATCAACAACAATCCTGCAAGCAAGAACTTCGGTCAGGTTCTCATCGCAGAGTCTTATCCTCAAGAGATTGCAGAAGTTTACATCTCTCATGACAAGCCCGGTGCAATCTATGCGTTCGGTCCTGACTTCAAGCCCATCAACGCAGCCGATGGAACTCCCGGCTTCTATGGCGGTCTCCCAATTCGTGGTGAGGATCCTCTGTCAATTGTAGGTACCAGCTACAAGTTCGACCTGAAGGATCTCCGCTTCACTGATGACGGTCGTCTCTTCGTGGCTCGTGCAGCAGGTCTCACTCCAAGTTCTGTATACGAGATCAATCCTGAGGACCTCAACGAGCCTTGGAAGCCTGTCTTCACAGGTGGCGAGCTTGACGAAGCTACAGGTATCACCTATGTGGGTGACGACGAACAGACTCGTATGGCTCTCAGCTTGGCATTCGATGGTGCAGGCGAGGACTTGAAGATGTTTGTTCTGGGTGGTCAGCGTAGCGCAGGCGGTTACTTCGCAACCGACTACAACTGCTCTGTCTACAACCTCGGCACAGCTAAGGAATGGACAGGTGCTCCTTCTGCCAACTTCGTGCCTCTTGACGGTGTATACACCAAGTCTCCTGTCGATGTAGGTATCTTCGAAGACGGTCAGGGCGGTCTCTGGTACATCCAGCGTCGCAGCGACGTATCTGCTGAGGTTCCAGCCATCAAGCACTTCGATGCAGAAGGCAACGAGGACTACAGCAACATCAGCAGCACTACTGTTGGCGGCAGAATAGCTGTCACCACAAACGGCAACTATCTCGCTATCCCCACAGCAAACGGTACTGTTGTTCTGTACGAGACCAACTACGTTCCTATGGAGAATGGCAAGATCTTCCTCAACCCGAAGAAGACTATCAATGTTGGCGAGTCTCGCGTCACAGCTTTGGCATTCGACTATGCAGACAACCTCTATGTTGCTTCTGCAAGCACAGAGACCTTCAGCCGCTACACAATTCCGACTGAGAACAAGGTTGTCGTTACTCCTGGTAACGGTATCGGCCTCGCATCTGGTGATGTGAACTGCGACGGTGATGTGTCTATTGCCGATGGTGTAGCAGTTCTGAATGCAATGGCAGGTCAGGAAGTTCCTGGCAATGCTGATGTGAATGGCGACGGCGAAGTATCTATTGCCGACTTCGTTGCAGTCCTGAACATCATGGCAGGTCAGTAAAGAACCGAAGAACCAGTGTCTGACTGGTTAACAATCAAGCCCTCTGCGGAAAGTCTGCAGGGGGCTTTTTCTTATGCATGCAGGAGTGTTGGCAAACGACACACGTGATGATTGCAAACGTCATGTTTGATGTTTGCCTTTTTCACGTTTGACGTTGGGCAACTTCACGTGTGAACTTTTCGAATGTCGCTTGCCGCATTAAAAATTTCCCTCTTTTCCTTTTACTCCTTTAATATAATAAATAGGTATATTAATATAATATGTCAAAAAGAGATTCAGTTTCGCTTTTCTTTAGAAAAAGGGTGTTTGAGGGAAAGAAAAATGCCGAAAAGCTTTGAAGTAACATGAAAAAAAGCTATATTTGCCAAACGATATGTATATTTTAACCCAAACAATACGCATATTTTAACCAAAAGGAACAAATATAATTAACTTTTATTTATTAACCTAAATTATCATTCTATGAGTAGAAAACTACTGAATCTGTGTCTGGCAGCGCTGCTGAGCGTTGTCTCCACAGCTGCGTGGGCTCTTTCCGAAGTGAATGGAGTTTACCAGATCGGTACTGCTGAAGACTTGATAGCCTTCGCAGAACTCGTAAATGGTGAGAATCCCTATGCCGATGCCGTGCTGACAGCCGACATTGACAAAGGCATGGATGTTACCATGATTGGCCGTGACGGCCAAGACTTCCAGGGTACATTCGACGGCCAGGGACACACCATCACCATCAACATGTTTGATACCGGTGCGAACGGTACTGCACTCTTCCGCAATGTCGGAGCAAGTGCTCTTATCCAGAACCTGAAGGTTCAAGGTACCATCACCACCGGCTTTAAGTATGCCGCAGGTATCGCTGCATGGTCTCGCGGTACAGTTCGTGGCTGCTATGTTGATGTCAACGTTAAAAGCTCTGTGGCAGGCGATGCTACCCATGGTGGCGTCTTCGGCGTTGCCTATCAGGGCGCAATGGTCGAGAACACTCTCGCCAAGTTCACTATCAATGGTGCTACCTCCAACAACAATGGCGGTATCGTTGGTTGGTGTGACGGACGTACCAATGTCATCAACTGTCTCGTCATCAATGATGGCAGCGACTTCCAAATCGATGGCGGTAGCGGTACCATCGGACGTAATGATGGCAACATCCAGGTCGTCAACATGGAGAGCTACCAGCAGGACATCTATGGCAACCGTCCCAGTGGTGCAAGCACCAACAACTATGCTACCAATGCATGGGGCAACACAAAGTGCGTCACCATCGTTCCTTACGATGATCTCGCCGACGGTCGCATCTGCTATCAGCTGAACAACGACCAGAGCCACATCGCTTGGGTGCAGACTATTGGCACAGACCCGTTCCCCGTTCCCGCAGCATTCGGCAGCGGACAGGTTTATGCTTCTGACGTGACTGGTTGTGACGGCAAGAGCGAAGGCGAACTCACCTTCTCCAACAGCGGAACAGCACAAGCAGCTGCTCACCAGTACGACAAGTTCGGTATCTGCTCTGTCTGCGGTTGTTACAACATCAACGGCCTGCAGCGTGACAACACCGACGGTACTTTCCTCATCAGCACACCTGAGGACATCGACCTCTGCGAAGGTCTGAACCGTCTGCAGAACGGTGGTTGGTTCAACATCAAGATGGCCAACGACATCACCTATGTTGCTGAGCCTGGACGCTACATCTTCAACACCGGCAACTGGTTCGATGGTAACTTCAATGGCGACGGCCATGCCATCACCATCGAGATGACCGAGATGGGCAGCAACGCCTCTCTCTTCCCCAACTTCTCTGGTATCTTCGAGAACGTCATCATGCATGGCTCCATCAGCACCGACGGACAGTATGCCGGTTCCATCACCTCTCACTCACGTCGTGACCGTGTGAAGGTTCGCAATGTCTTCTCTGACATCGAAATCAACACAACCCATGCTGGTGACAACACCACGGGCGGCTTCTTCGGCGTAGTAGAGACAAAGACCATCGTCGACAACGCTATCTATGCTGGTAACATCAATGGTAACCCAGAAATGACAGAGTGCCTCGCAGGCTTCTCTGGTTGGTCTTCCGGTCAGACTTATTACACCAACTGCGCATTCCTCGGAACGCTCAATGGTGCAATAGGTGACTCCAAGACCCTCTCCCGTAACCCTGGCAACATTACTTGCGACAACGTTTTCATCGCAAATTCCTATGGTTATGAGGACGAAGCAAAGGCAACACTTATTGAGGACCTTGGTGACATCGCAAGCGGTGCCCTCGCATACGCCCTCAATGGCAATGAAGGCGGTGTAGAACGCTTCTACCAGTTGATTGGCACAGACGAAATGCCTATGCCTATCAAGAAGGACGGTGCCCTCGTCTATGCTTCTGCATCAAGCTATCGTTGCGACGGAGCTCCTATAGGCGATGTAACCTACACGAACACTCCTAGCAGCAGCACTCTGCCTCCTCACCAGTACGACGAGGGTTTCTGCACTGTCTGCGGCGGTTTGCAGGAAGACTTCATGACTCCCGTCGATGGTTGGTTCGAAATCAGTGACGGTGCTCAGCTTGTTTGGTGGACCAACTATGCAGCAAAGCATCTGAATGCCAATGCAAAGCTGACGGACGACATCGACATGGACGGCTATTGTGACCGTTGGGCTAACGTAGGTACCGAAGGTGCTCCCTTCTATGGTAACTTCGATGGCCAGTTCCACACCATCAGCAACCTCATCGTTGACCATCCCAATGACAACGGCGTAGGTCTCATCGCAGTCATGAACAGCTTGCCCAATGCAGGCTTTGGCGGCATCAGTGATGGTGATGCACGTTCAGCAGAAGGTGTATTTATTAAGAATGTAGTGCTCGACGAAAGCTGTTCACTCACAGGTCGCGGCTACGTTGGTTTGGTTGGTATGACAGCTCCTTGGGCTGGTCACGTCAACATTAAGGGCGTCATGATGTGTGGCGACGTTACAGCTAACGGTGGTCCCAACGCTTCTGGTGTGTTCGGTTGCGTTATGAGTTCTTCTTGTCACGTTACCATTGACAACTGCGGTATGGTCGGCAACGTTTACGGTCCGAAGGAGAATGGTTCGTTCTCTGGTTGGCTCGGTAGCTATGCAGACGTCACCAACTGCTTCGCTGTGGGTTCCGTAGAAGGCATCCAGGACGATGCACACTACTTTGCACGTCATGGTGACAGCGACCAAGTACACATCAATAACTGCTACGCCCTCTATGGCACACAGGTTCCCACCGTCAGCGAGGAAGACTTCGCAAGTGGTGCCCTTGCTTGGAGAGCTAATGGCGAACAGTTCCGCACAGGTTATTGGTATCAGGACATCGGTGACGACAGATATCCTTTCCCCGATCCCTCTCATGGTACCGTCATCTTTGCTGCAGAGCAGTATTTCTCTATAGCTAACGAGGCAGACCTTGCATCGGTAGCAGATGCTATTCAGACATACGAAAACGAGAAAGTGGAAGGCGTTATTGCCACTCAGTCTGTACTTGACGAATTCTTCGCTGCAAGCGAAGCACTGGGCGACGCTGCCAACGTTCTGGAATTCGCAGATGCCATTGATTCACTCTACGTCAAGAAGGACGTACTTGAAAAGAATGCTGCTGTATATGCAACATACAAGGAAGAGTGCGAAAAGATCAAGGCTCGTCTCGAATCAGACGACAGCTTCCAGGGTGATTTGCGTGCTGCTCTCGAGGCTTACCTTTCTGAGACAGAAGAACCAGACGAGGAAAATCCTCTCGGTACATACGAGTACATCATCGACACCCACACAGCTACTGCCGAGGAAATCAAGGCCGAGACAGAGCGCGTGATTAAGTGGCTTGCTGATGCTATTGCTGAGGACTATGCTCCTGGTACCGATGTCAGCAGCTTGCTTGCTAATGCTGACTTCGTTCAGGGTCACAACACTAAGTGGACCAAAGGTTGGGCAACAGGAAACGGCACATCTATTAAGGACGAAGACGGCAAGACAGTTGTCGGCGTTGAGGCTTGGAACGTAACAGGTGACATGTATCAGACAGTTGAAGACATGAAGCCAGGTTACTACCTCATTGGCACACATGCAGCTTTCCGTCCGAGCAACAACCGCTACAGCACCAACTATTCTGCTGGTATCTATGCTAACGGTATATTCAACTACTTCCCCGCTGTTATTGAAGATCCTATTTCAGTAGATGACGCAGTTGACCAAGTTAACTGCAACCTGACTGGTGCAGGCGCTCATGACCTTCCTATCTATGATGATGGTATCTCTACTAGCGATGAAAGTGGTGCAGTACTTACTGGCTACGTTGTTCATGGTGAGACTGGTATGGCAGCAGCTGCAAATGCAGGTCGCTATCCTGTTTACACCATTGCTTATGTAGGTGAAGACGGTAAGCTCACTGTCGGCATCAAGAACCCAGGCACCAAGTATAGCAACGACTGGACAGGTTGGAGTGCTATCAAGGTGACCTATTGTGGTGAGGACGCTGACGACGCTCTCGATGTTGTGCTCCAGAACATGAATGCTCGTGCAGCAACCATCATGGAATATGCAATCAACGAAGAGAATGCTGCTGCTGGTCCTAACTTCCCCGAAGCACTGAGAGCAGAACTCGATGCAGCTATGGGTCAAGTTGACCAAGCTGCTTCCATTGAGGACAAGGCTGCTCTTGCAACCACGTTCTCCGACATCTTCCAGAACATCTATGCAGGCAAGCAGGCTTACATAGCTCTCTTCAACACTGCAAATGCTCTTGGAACCCTTGAAGGCGAGAATCTGCCTTTGGTAGAAAAGGACGAAGAGAGTGGCGAATGGGTTGAGAAGGACGAATATGTCTTCTCTGACGAAGAAATGGGAACTCTCTATGAGACATCAGAAAAACTCCTCAACGGATACTTCGACGGTGTTTATAGCACAGAAGAGGCACAGAATGCAGTAGCTAAGAGCGAAACTGACTTCGCCGGACTCATGCCTTTGAAGGATAAGGACGGCTTCTACCTCATCGGTACTGTCAAGGAACTCGTTGCTTTCCGTGCAATTTCCACAAGCAGCGATTATACAATCAAGGGTAAGGTTACAGCCGACATTGATATGACAGGTGTAGGCATGCAACCCATCAACCGCAACGACTACAGCTATCGCGGTACGTTCGACGGTCAGGGTCATGCTATTACAAATGTATACATCAATTACGATGCAGAACGTTGCGGCTTCTTCAACACCATTGATGGCGCTACAGTCAAGAACCTGATACTGACTGGTGAATTCCACACTGGCAGCAAGTTCATGGGTGGCCTCACAGGTTACACTTACAACTCAAGGATTGAGAATTGTGATGTCAACGTTCAACTGGTTTCTACTGTTGACGGTGATGGCACACATGGTGGCCTGATTGGTTTGAACGATGGTAGCGGTACTGTTGTCAACAACTGTATCGTCAGGTCAACTCTCCTTGGTGAAACTACCAACTGTTGCGGTAATGTCTGCGGTTGGGCAGGTTCTACGATGACTGTCCAGAACACCTTGATTCTCTCGGATAACCACACTGTAAGTACGAGCGGTTGCAACACTGTAAGCCGTAACCCGGACAACTGTACTGTAAGCAATGTTTACTATGTTGCACAACTTGGTGATGCAGCCGGCACAAAAGTTACTGCCGATCAGTTGGCAAGTGGCGAGATCACTTACAAGCTGAATGGTAGCAAGAGCGAGAACGTTGCATGGTTCCAGACCATTGGTACTGACGCAACTCCTCACTTGTTCGGTGGCGACATCGTTTACCTCTATGGTGGTCAGTACATCAACGAGAAGCCCAATCCTCAGCTCAATGCATTTGCATACAACTTGGTTGCTAACGCAGGTGGCGACAATGTTGTCGTAAGCTTCACGCTTAATGCAGAGGCAGAAGGTGCAGAGATTCGCTTCTTCAATGGTGAAGACCTGGTTTACACCGAGACAATCTCTGATGAACTCACAGCAGGTGTACACAAGGTAACTATTCCTGCAAGCAAGTTCAGTGTTAATCCTACTTCTTTGAATTACGAGGTAGCTGTGAATGGTAAGGGTACTCTCGACGTTGTCAAGGTTGGTGACAGCTACAAGTTCACCTCTCCTTATGGTCTGGCTGTTAACAACAACCCGGCAAGCAAGGGCTTCGGTCAGGTTCTCATCACCGAAACTCGTCCTGTAGACGATTACAGCGGCATGTTCTCTGCTGACGCTCCTGGTGCTCTCTTCGCATTCGACGCTGGCTTCAAGCCCGTAGGTTCTTACTATGGTGGTCTTGACGTTGTTGGCGGTACTCCTCTCATTATTGGAGGTGACTACAAGTTCGACTTGAAGGACATCCGCTTCTCTAAGGATGGACGTCTCTTCATTGGTCGTGCTTCTGGTACAAGCAACAGTTCTGTATGGGAGATCAATCCTGATAACCTCGAGGAAGCTTGGAAGCCTGTCTTCACAGGTGGCGAGCTTGACGAAGCAACTGGTATCACTTATGTAGGTGACGATGAACAGAGCCGTATGGCAGTTGGTCTCGCTGTTGAAGGTGAGGGCGATGCTCTGAAACTGTATGTTCTTGGTGGTCAGCGCAGCAACGGTGAGTACAACACCACCGACTACAACTGTGCTTTCTACAACCTCGGCACTGCTAAGGAATGGTCTGCTGCTCCTTCTGGATATGTAGCTGCCCTTGATGGTGTTTACACTATTGCTCCGGGTCATGTTGGTATCCACGAGGACGGTCAGGGCGGCCTCTGGTACGTTCAGTACCGTGCTAACCCGACTGAGTTACTGCCTTCTATCAAGCACTTCGACGCAGAAGGCAACGAGGACTACAGCAACACCACAACCTCTACCAACAGCGGTAAGATGGCTATGACATCTGATGGCAAGTACATTGCTCTCCCACAAGGAAGCGGTAAGGTTGTCATTTACGAAACCAACTATGTTCCTATGGCTAACGGCAAGATCTATCTTGATCCGAAGTACAACATCTCTGTCAGCGAGGGCAACATCACAGGCCTTGCATTCGACTATGCAAACAACCTGTATGCTGCATCCAGCAGTACGAAGACGTTGAGCCGTTATGCTATCCCAAGCTGGCACGAAGGTGCTGTCGTTACTCCTGGTAACGGTATCACTCTCGGACTGATTGGTGATGTGAACGGTGACGGTGATGTAACGATTGCCGATGGTGTGGCTGTTCTGAATGCAATGGCAGGTCAGGAAGTTCCTGGCGATGCTGATGTGAATGGCGATGGTAGCATTACTATTGCCGACTTCGTTGCAGTTCTGAACATCATGGCAGGTCAGTAAAAACCGAAGAACCAGTCAGACTGGTTAACAAATCAAGCCCTCTGCGGAAAGTCCGCAGGGGGCTTTTTCTTATGCATGCAGGAGTGATGGCAAACGACACACGTGACAATTGCAAATGACACACGTGAAGATTGCAAACGTCAAACGTGAAGATTGCAAACATCAAACGTGAAGTTGGGCAACTTCACGTGCCTAGTTGGCGAACTAGCTGTAGGTTGTTTTTGAGGACTCGATTAGAGGCGCGATTTCAGATACTCGTCGAGTGTGATTCCCTCCACTTTGAGGAAGCAGGCACGAACGGTCTGTATGGTGCCGAAACCTGCAGAAAGTGTGTCGCTCAGCGTGTTGACTTCGCCACGACTGACCATCCTTTTCAGTTCCGCAACACGGAAACTGCTGATGTAGTCGTGCACATTGTTGAAGCCCTGACTGCGTACACTCTGAAGGACAAGGTGCCGATTGTAGCCCACTTCCTGGCAAAGACGGTCTCTGCCGAAAGTGCTTTCTTTCCACTCGTTCTTGTGATTCTGCATCCAGAAGTTGATGCGTTGGAAGCGATGGAGGTTCGCCTCGTTAAAGTCATCCTGTTCTGCATCCTTATTCTCTTCGGCAGGAATCTCCGCCACCTCGCTGATGATGGGTCGCGGCAACTGCAAAGCCAGCGTCTCGAGTGTTCTGAACATGAGGTAGAGGTTCAATATGGTGAAGAGAATAATGTAGATGGCCAGCAAAGTCAGGTTGTAGAAGATGGCGACGTAGGTGTAGAAGACCACCGAAAGTCCCATTGCAACGCAGTATCCCAGCAAGTAGCCAGGCACGTTTGCATGCCTTGCCATACGACGAGGAAGCATGAAGATGTTTACGATATAGTAGATGCTCAGACCCAGGGCACAAAGCCGCAACAGGATGTCGCTGCTCAGAATGTTTCCAATCAGGTCTTTTGCCGTGTAGATGTAGACAATCCGACTGCCCATCAGAGCTGCTCCGATGTAGATAGCAAGCAACACCAAAATCGGTCTTGCATAGCGCCACATTCGTTCCCATTGCAGGAAACCAGGCATGGAAATATTCAGCGGATAGATGCTTTGAAGGTAGCAAGCACAGAGCAATGCCAGCAGCATTGCGGGGTGAAGAATGCCAGGCTCGCCCCCAGCAATTGCCTGACTGAAGAAGGACGCCACAAGTAATGTAGCGGAGAAAATGCCGTTCACCCACGCTAAAGCCAGATACTGCACTCTGTGTCGCGCAAAAAGTCCCATCACGCATGCAATGACAAAATGCACGATGGCAGATGCTCCGAGAGTCATGAAAATTACATTTTCGCTCATGTCGTTCGTCTTTTTCGTTTGCAAAGTTAGAGGTTTTAAATAAAACTGCAATCCTTTCTCACTTTTTTATTGTGGAAAAACGCACACATTATTATAAATAATAGTATATTTGTACGCATAGTATAATTAAACAAACAATCTTAACACACACATTTTATGAAAAAAACTACTTCTTTTTCTCTGCTCACAATGCTGTTCCTCCTATTGTTCACAGGTGGTTCTAGCAATGTTTGGGCAGAAGATATCTGGGTGAAAACAGATCCCACAGCATTGCAGACGGGTGATGTCGTTGCAATTGCAGACCTGACCAGAGGGCTTGTGATGCCTAATGACAAAGGCACTGCCTCTGCTCCTAACGCAGTTGCCATCAGCTTTAACGATGAGAAAACGGAGATTTCAGTCGCGGTTGAGGCTGCATGGCAATGGGTTGTGACGGTAGACGGAACAGGCGCTGATGCCACATTCCAGTTTAATGTGGCAGGCACAGAGAACTATCTTTACTGTACAAACGCCAATAATGGTGTGCGAGTTGGCTCGAACGAGAACAATGTCTTCACAATGAAAGATGAGTTTTTGTTCAATGTCGGACAAGGTCGTTACATAGGTCCTTACAATACGCAGGACTGGCGTTGCTACACCTCCATCAACAATAACATTCAGGGCACTGTTATTGCTTTCTTCAAGAAGACAGAGAATGCTTCTGCTGTGGAAAGGCCTGTCATTTCTCCTGCAGGAGGTGTCTTCTCCGAGGCACAGACCGTTACGCTGACTTCGGAAGGCAATACCATCTACTACACCCTTGACGGTACAGATCCCACAAACGCCAGCACGCTGTACGAGGCTCCCTTCACAGTATCTTCCAGCTGCATAGTCAAGGCAGTTGCATACGACAGCTCGAACAAAGCCAGCAGTGTTGCTTCTGCAGATTTCAAGATTCTTGCCCCCATCACAACTATCGCAGAACTCTGCGCAGCTGCAACGGAAACGGATGAACCCGCTATTGTTCAGTTCAACAATTGGATTTGCTCTGGCGTAGCAGGCAGTAATGTCTACTTCACTGACGGCACTCATGGTATCCTCCTCTATCAGAACGGACATAACTTTGTGCTGGGTGACAAACTCTCAGGCACAGCCACAATAACGCTGACCACCTTCAACGAAACTCCTGAAATAAAGGGTCTTACAAAGACGACAGAGGGCGTGACTGTTGAAGCAGGAGGCGAAATCACTCCTATTCCCGTAGTCGTTTCAGACCTGCAAAAAAACATGCAGGGTTGCGTCATCAGCCTGGAAGGTGTGACTTATGATGCTACAGCCAATGCTTTCATTGATGACGATGACAATAAGATAGTTCCTTATAACAGGTTCACCACTTTGCCCACACTTTTGGACGGCAAGACATACAACGTGACAGGCGTGGCTATTTGGTTCAAGAACAACCAGGTTTGGGAAATCGCACCTCGCTCTGAGGAAGAGTTTGTGCTGGTAACTTCCCAGGTTAAGCCAGAGTCATCATGGAATGTCGAGGAACTCATCGTTGATGTCAACGACGAAGTGAATGCAGTCTTCACAACCAACTCCGATGGTGTCGTTACCTATAAGAGTTCCAACGAAGATGTTGCCACAATTGACGAGGCAGGCAACATCGCTCTCGTAAGCAACGGTACTGCCGTCATCACTGCTACTGTGGCAGAGACAGAGACGTATCTGGCTGACAGCAAGAGTATTACGATTGTCGTCACAAAGGACGGTTATGTCGATGTGACATTTGCCTACAGCGATGCAGATCTCTTGGGTCAGGGTGCTACAGAAGTGGGTGGACCTGTCACAGCAACCCGCTATGGTGTCCTTACTCTCAATATGAACAGAGCATACGACAGAGAAGGAAACGGCCACATCAAAGTTTATGGCAGCAGTACCGACGAGGAAAAAGGTCCCAGCAAGATAGAGTTGTCAGTCACTGAAGGCTATGTCATCACCAAGATTGTCCTTACAGCAACTGGTGCTGACTACATCAGGACCTGGACAGAAGAGTTTGGTAATGAGGTCGTTATCAACGAAGCAACCGCTACTTGGGAAGGTGACAGGACCAAGGTTACCCTGACGAATCAAGCAACTTCTCAGGCTCGCATCACCACCATCGCTGTCACTTATGTGGATATCAACAAGGCTGATGCAATCAGCAAGCCAACTTCTGTTGAAAGCGAAGGCTTTATCTACAACCTTGCAGGTCAGCGTTTGAGCAAGATGCAGAAGGGCATCAACATCGTTGGCGGCAAGAAAGTCCTTAAGTAAACATAGGAAAGAGTACCAAAAGAGAAGTCCCATCCGAGTCTTTCGGGTGGGACTTCTTTTGTTTCAGGGCAGTTAGTAGAGCCTCAGGAACTCGTAGGTATTGCCGACGAGGGCAAGGTATCGCTCGAAATCCTCGAGGCTGATGACGACAGTTCCCCTGCAATCGTTGGGATGGAAGGACAGCGTCTTGCAGCCCGGATCCGGATAGTTGCTGTCATCAAGCAGGCCAGCATCGAGGAAGAGGTGTACATGATGCTCCCTGTCGTTGATGAGTCCGAAGGGAGAGACGCTGCCAGGTTCGAGCCCAAGGTACTTCATCATGCGTTCTGGAGAAGCGAACGAGAGCTTTCCACACGAGGGTTTCCCTTGCGCTTGAAGTGCTGCTTTGAGTCGAGCCTCGAGGTCGTGAATGTCCAGGTCATGGTCACAATGGAAGCAGATGAGATAGTGCTGGTTGCCTTTATGGTTTCGCATGAAGATGTTCTTGCAGTGAACGGAACCGTCTTGACGCCACCAACGTTTCGCCTCTTCGATTGTCTTGCCCTCAGGATGCTCGTAACAAGAGAATGGTATGTTGTGTTCCCGAAGAAACGCGAGAACTTTTTCCTGCCTTTCTGACATTGTTTAATGTTTGTTTTCTGTGGCAAAGTTAAGCAAAATAATTGAGTGCAGGAACATCCGCAGGCAATTATTTTACGGTTCGCAAACAATTAGTGCTGAAAAGACGGGCAGGCGTGTTTCCAAACGAGGCTAGTGTCGTTGCCAAACGTCTAGTGCCACGATTGCAATCGTATAGTGTGACGATCGCCATCGTATAGTGTTACGTTTGGCATCATAACGTGCCACGTTTCGGGTCGCGACTCAGAACCTCCAGCCGAGCTTTGCGTAGTGTGCGATTCCGAACTTGCCTTTGTCGATCCTGGCAGTACTGTATTCCAAGTCGTAACCTACGAAAAGATGCTCCAGAATCTGTACGCCTAGGCCCCACGAAAAAGCGAATCCATGTCCGGCTCTGGCAGTTCCAGGACCTATAGGAGTGGTGATGATGCCACAATCGTAACCCATAGCCAGGCTGCTGAATGCGCGAATCCGCTCGTCCCAAAAGCGAGGAGAGAAACCTCGTACACCCGTCTTCAGGCCTATAGAAACGAGGTCGCAGTTCCAAGGAGCAGAGAAATCGACGCTGAAGATGTCCCACGCCAGGTACTTCTGCACTTCCTTCTCCAAGACAAAGTTTGTGCCGAAGCCGCCTCTGGAATAGTGATAGGCCCCAACCTTCGTTTCCAGAAGGAAATGACAGCGAGGGTCGAATGGCATTTTGCCTGCCTCCGATTGAGCATTTGCCCCAACACAAACACTCATCAAACATATTGCGAAGAACAATTTGAAGTGCTTCATGAGTCTGGTTCTATTGATTGTAACGGACTGAAGGCGAGTCTGTTATGCTTTTCAGCAAGCACATGCAACCTTCCGAAACGTCTCGCCAAGTCGCTTCGAAATCGCCTGTGTACCAAGGGTCGGACACCTCTCCTCTTCTGTTCGTAAAGTCCAGGAGCAGATGAATCTTTTCATCCGGATCGCCTCCGCAGATGGCCTTCATGTTTCGGATGTTCCAGGAGTCCATTCCAACAAGCAGGTCGAAACGGTCGTAGTCGTGCCTCGTCATCTGCCTTGCTGTTTTGCCTTTGCACGAGATATTGTGTTCTGCAAGCTTCCTTCGAGCAGGGGGATACACTTCGTTCCCAATCTCTTCGGTCGATGTGGCAGCCGATTCGATGTGGAAGTCCTCGTCTCGTCCAGCTTTGTGGACAAGGTCTTTCATCACAAACTCTGCCATCGGGCTGCGGCAAATATTGCCGTGACAAACGAAAAGAATCCTTACCATACCGAATTCATACTGTAAATGTGACGACTTTGAGCGCAAAGATATGAAAAAGATTAGAGATAAGAGTTCAGGGTTAAAAGTTTTTTCGTAACTTTGCACCAAACTAACCGAAACACTTTGCACAATGAAACAATCGCTGACGCTTGCCCTGCTTTTGCTTCTCAACATGCCTCTTCATGCCGAGAACTGGATGAAACGTCTTCCCGATGATGCCTACGTTGCCAACCTTTCCATTCCTGGAAGCCACGACACAGGCACGGGTAACGGTTTCCCTGGCATTTCGGTTTCCATCTACGGACCTTTTGGGGACAAGTATGCACGCACCCAGGAAAAGAGTTTCGAAGAGCAATGGAACATAGGTGTCCGTGCCTTTGACATGCGTCCAGCTGTGAAGGACAACTACCTCAACGACAATCACGGCATTATGCCTACTAAGTTGCGGTTCGACGACGCACTCTATTTCCTGCGCGACAAACTGATAGAGAATCCGTCGGAGTTTGCCATCGTTCATCTTCTTCATGCCTCCGATGGCGACAATAACGCAAGCAATTATGGCGAGATGTTGCTCGAACTCTTGGGTCGTGACGACCTGAAAGACTTCTTCATCGACTTCAAGAAAGACCTTACAGTCAGGGAGATGCGCGGAAAGATACTGCTGCTCAGTCGTAACGAATACGCCAGCCAGCCCGTAGGAGGCTTTTTCAGGAACTGGACAGGGCAACTGGATTGGAATGCACAACGAAACGGACAAATCGTTGGAGCTGGTGGAACGACCTCATCACTCTATATGCAGGACTTCGCCGAAACATACAAAGAGGGTGACCTCGACCGCAAAGTGGCTGCAGTCCGGCAATTGCTTGACTTCAGCACAAAGCACAAGACAACTACTGCAGCCGACATCGTCTGGGTTTACAACTTTGCTTCTGCCTACTCGAAGACTTCCAGGCTTTACATTCCCTTTGTCGTAGATCAGGAAGTCTCTTCGAGTGACGGCTATCGCGACAATGCCGCCCACACCAATGCAGCCATCATCGACTACCTGAATGACCCTTCGAAAACGGCAGGGCCGACAGGCATCATCCTTGCCGACTATGTAGGTGTGAACTCGAGCAACGGCTATGAAACGCGAGGACAGGAGCTTGTAGATGCTCTCATAGCCAACAACTTCCGCTATCTCAAAGACATGTATCAGGTAGGGGAGAGTGATGCGACCTATCGCAAACCACTCGACATGAGTGCTCGTATCGTGAATTCATGCTTCAACAGCAACATGCTCCAAGGTTGGTCTGGCGTTGGTTTAGGGGCTGTGAACCCTAAAGAAAATGCCGAGCACTATAACCGCGATTTCAATACTTACCAGACGATAACCGACCTGCCGAATGGCGTATATGCCATCGGATGCAAGGCCTTCTATCGTGCTGGCGAGGCACAAGAATCAAGTGACCATTATCGTGCTCGCGACAGAGTTCTGCGAAATGCCTATCTTTATACGACCGATGATTCCGTGACGCTCACCTTTCCCATCGTTTCGCCATTCTCCAAGAACGTAACCAGAGCACGAGGTGTGGGCAGAGAGGCCTTCGCAAAGCATGGTACGGTGTCCTACTACATCCCAGACGACATGATTTCCGCCGAACATTATATGCATGTAGTGGGTGCTTATGACAACCTCATCTTTGCGGATGTCAATAATCACACACTCACATTTGGTGTCAAAAAGGACAAGTCGGCAGGCATGGATTGGTGCGTTTTCGACGATTTCACGCTCACTTACTACGGCAATCAGGCCACAGCATATCGGCAATGGCTTACGGAAATGAAGAAAAAGAAGCTCAGTTATCTCTCTATAACGGTCAGCAAGGGCTATCAAGATGCCTATAACTTGGCATTTAGTGCCACAGCCGGCAACAGAGCAGAAGCCATCGCGGCCATGCAAGCCATTGATGTTGCATGGGAAGAGATTGCCCTCAATGCAGAACTTTGGGCCGAATACAAACAGGTTGCTGCAGAGGCCGAAGCGATGCTTAACAGCGATTATTACAGCGAGGAAGCCAAAGCCTTTCTTCAAGATTACTATCAATCCGTATATCAGCGAAACTTGAGTGCACTCGAACTTACCAACGAAGAACTTCCAGATGCTATCGACGAACTGCGTGAATACATGAATTTGGTGATTACCGGTGAATGGACAGGCATTTGTGAAATGTCGGAACGGCAAGATTTCTCGATAAAATCGGCCAAAATCGTTACATTAGATGGCAAGAATGTCAAGAGTCTTCAGCAGCCTGGGTTATACATTATCCACAGTCAAAACGGTAAAGTTCATAAGGTCCTTCGCTAAATTTAAAAGGCCAAGTTGACGGACTTGGCCTTTTAAATCGAATAGGATATGCTGAAACCTACATTAGTTTAGTGTATTTCGATTTCATTCAACAGGCGGCACCTCGATTTGAGAGCCGTATCGGTGATATTCGTTCGAGATGGATTGCTCCTGGATATAACGTGCAAGTTCGATTCGTCCGTTGCTGACTGGCGGCGCCTGCTCGATGTACTTGTCCACAGCGGCTGCTGCCTCGAAGACGACATCGGGAACAAAGGAGGAGATGGTGCGCACGCGTTCGTACTTCTTTATGCTTTTGCAGAACTCCTCCACGCTTTCCGTCTTGACTTGCGTACAGAGCGGACTGATGTCGGAGAGCAGGACATTGTCCTTATCCAACGAGATTGTGAGCGGTGTGTGAACTGTCTTGGCAGCAAGGCATACCATCTTGACTTTCTCTAACGACTCGTCGCCGAAGAGGCGGAGCACCATACCGTCCTGCAGCGGGAGGTAGCGGAAGACGTTCTGCTCGCCGCGGATTTCGGGGTGCAGATTACGTGCATGGCGGAACTCCTTCTCGTACCACTGGCTGTACGACGTGCGGTAGTCGGTCGTGCTGCCTTTGTCGGTGATGTGCATGAACTGTGTGACGTAGTTCGGTCCGCCTGCTTTCAAGCCAGGGCCAAACGCGCTGAGTTTCATGCCGCCGAAAGGCTGACGGCCCACGATGGCACCCGTGATGCCACGATTGATGTAGAGATTGCCGGCCCGAACATTGTTCTTCCAGTAACGTTGCTCTTCTTCATCGAGTGATTGCAATCCGCTCGTCAGTCCGTAGTCAAGGCCATTGACCAAGCTAACGGCTTCCTCCAGTGTGTCGAAAGGAGCTACGGCCAGCAGCGGCGCGAAGAGCTCCGTTCGGAAAGTGAATGAATTGGGCTTGACGTCCAGTTTGATGGTGGGGCGCAGGATGAAGTGGTCCTCATCGACATACTCCGGAGCGACGAGCCAACGCTCTCCCTCCTCGAGTGTGAAGGCACGCTCCAACTTCTCGTTCTTGTTGGTAATCATGGGCCCGACGATGTTGCCGGCATCCCATACGGGGCCGGTCTTCAGGCTGACAGCACAGTCCTTCAGCTTCTCGAAGAACTCGGGACTGTCGTAAACAGAGCGTTCCACCAGCATGAGGGAACAAGCAGAGCATTTCTGCCCGGCGTTGCTGAAGGCCGAGCGGCATGCGTTCATGATGGCATGGTCGCGGTCGCACTTGGCCGTAACGATGATGACGTTCTTACCGCCCGTCTCGGCGCTCAGCGGCTTGCGTGGGTTGGCATGAGCCAGCGCCTGTGCCGTGTCCGTGCCGCCAGTCAAGATGACGTGCTTCACGACGGGCGATGACGTCAGCAGCCTCTTGCCCTCGCTATCGGGCACAGCAAGTTGGAGGGCTTCCTTGGGCACGCCGGCCTCGTAGAATGCCTTCACGAAGAGCTCTGCCACGGGAGCTGCCACGGTGGCCGGCTTCAGGATGCAGGTGTTGCCTGTCGCCAAGGCAGCCACGACACCGCCTACAGGGATGGCACACGGGAAATTCCAGGGGGATATGACAAGTACAGTGCCCTTGGCCTTCATCTCGATGTCGGGCAGGGCGGCAAATTTCTTGACCGTCGTCGTATAGAAACGGCAGTAGTCAATTGCCTCGCTGACCTCCACGTCGGCTTCCTCGAACGTCTTGCCCGTCACGGCACACATGCAGCCACACAAGTCGCCGCGCATCTGGCCGAGTACGTTGGCCACACGGTACATGAGCCTATGGCGCTCTTCCACCGTCGTCTTGCGCCAGCCCGCGGGATCTGTCTCGGCGGTGGCCAGGATGGCTGACGTCTCGTCGGCCCCTATGATGGTAGCCTTCGGCTTTTGTGTCTGCCACTTCTCGAAGACCTTTTCCACCCAGCGCTGGTTGCACTCGCGGTCGAAGTCGGTATCCGGCTCGTTGTGCAGCTCGTCCTGAGGCTCCTGCCCCTCGTACGGCTTGTTGCGGTCCTGGGTGCGCGTCGGCGTGTGGTCCAGATGGTCTTTCATGTTGTACGCCTCAATGAACTGTTGCTGCAGTTCTTTCCACTCCTTCGTGTCGGGCTTCAGTGAGAAACTGTGCGTGAGAAAATTGTCGGGCGCCGTATTCTCGTCCATTCGGCGCACGAGATAACTGATGGCGTTCAGGAAGTTCTCTTTCGTCACCACGGGCGTGTAGAGGATGACGTGGTTGCCAAGCTTCTTCTGTGCGCGCCAGACATGGTTGGCCATGCCCTCCAGCATCTCGAAGCAGAAACAGTCTTTCGGTGTCTGGTACATCTGCGTGAGCAGATAGGCGTAGGAGATAGTAAAGAGGTTATGTGATGCCATGCCAATGTGGAGTACGCGCGCATTTTCGGGTTTAAGTCCTCGCTCGATGAGATGCAGGTAGTTGGCATCGACCTCGGTCTTCGACTTGCGCACAGGATTGGGCCAGCCTCGCAGGTCGCTCACGATGTTCTCCATGTCGAGGTTGCAACCCTTCACGATGCGCATTTTGATGGGTGAGCCGCCTTCGGCCACGCGCTTGCGTGCGAACTCCAACAGTTCCGTCTGGAAGCCCTCGGCATCAGGCAGATAGGCTTGCACAACGATGCCTGCCTCGTAGTTCTTGAACTGAGGCAAGGAGAGCACGTCCTTGAACACGCGCATGGTCAGGTGAGCGTCCTTGTATTCCTCCATGTCCAGATTGATGAACTTCGACTTCGTTACGCCGTTGACGTCTGTGTATGGATTGTCGATGGCGGCCTGGTAGAGGAGGGAGATGCGGCGGATGAGCTCCGGATAGCACTCCTTATAGTTCAGCGCATGCGTCTGCGCGTATATGCCCGAGATTTTGACGGAGATGTAGTTGATGTCAGGTTCCTTTATCGCATCGAGGTAGGAGTAGAAGCGCTTGTCTGCCTCAGCATCGCCCAGCACGACCTCGCCCAGGAGGTTCACGTTTTGTCCTATATCTTCTTTGAAGCGTGTGGCCAAATGTTGAGTCAAGCTAGGTCGTGCAGCATTGATGATGACGCGACTCGTGTCGCGACGCAGGCGCCATTTGATGATGGGCACAGCCGCCCAATTGAACAACGGCAGGTAGGCAAACTTCCGATACATCCAGAACAAGGCACGATCTGTATTGTCAAGGAAACGCGGGATGCCGTACAAGTCAATGAGTTCCTTGACGCGTAGTGCCAGCTTCTGATTATCGCGAATTTGACTCGTTTCGTCCAACATACGTACAATGAATTTCTTGTCCGTGGGTGTTGTCACCATTGTGCCGTACATGTGTTGTTCGTCCTTCTCGGTACTCGTCAGGCCCGAGTAGCTTTCGTCATAAAGTTTCCGCATCCATGCGAAAACCTCTTCAATAGTTGGTAAGTTTTGTGCAGCCATAAGCGAAAAGTTTTATAATAGTTGTTCTGTGAAGACAAAGATAGCAATAATATTAATCCAAAAAGAATTATTTGGAAGAAAAATGCACGAAAAGCTAAAACAATGATTAACTACACTCCTCTCTCTGCCCAATCGCTGCGGTCGAGGCTGCGATAACCGATGGCTTCTGCAAGGTGTTGTTTCATAACCTTTTCGCTCCCATCTAAATCTGCTATGGTTCGAGCCACTTTTAGAATGCGGCTGTATGCACGAGCGCTGAGTTTCAGACGTTCCATCGCCATACGAAGCATGTCGAGGCCGTCATTGTCCGGTTCTGCAAACTTATGCAGCATTTTCTCGGTCATCTGAGCATTGCAGTGAATTCCTTTGTATGTTTGGAATCGCTCTTCCTGAATCTTGCGGGCCTTAATCACCCTTTCTCTGATTGCGGAACTTGGTTCGCCAGGTTGCATTTGACTGAGCTGAGCAAAAGGAACAGGCAAGACTTCGCAGTGAATGTCAATCCTGTCAAGCAAAGGTCCTGATATCTTGTTTAGGTACTTCATGATTTGTCCGGGTGTACAGCAGCAGTGCTTGTCCGGATGATTGTAGTAACCGCAAGGACATGGGTTCATGGAAGCAATGAACATGAACGAGCATGGATAGGTGATAGTGTATTTCGCTCGTGAGATATTTATGATGCGATCCTCGAGAGGCTGTCGCAAGACTTCGAGCACGGAACGTTGAAATTCAGGCAATTCATCGCAAAATAGCACCCCATTATGTGCTAAACTAATCTCGCCTGGTTGTGGATTGCTTCCACCTCCTACAAGTGCAACTTGTGAGATGGTGTGATGGGGAGAGCGGAATGGGCGTTGAGCGATGAGCGAACAATTGCTCTTTAATTTTCCGGCCACAGAGTGAATCTGCGTTGTTTCCAAACTTTCGCGGAGGGATAAAGGTGGGAGAATGCTGGGCAAACGTTTTGCCAACATGCTTTTACCGCTTCCCGGCGGGCCAATCATAATCAGATTGTGGCCACCTGCAGCCGCAATTTCGAGGGCTCGCTTCACTTGTTCTTGCCCTTTAACGTCGGCGAAATCGAACTCAAACTCACTCTGTCTGGCAAAGAACTCTGCTCTTGTGTCGATGACGGTAGGTTGCAGGGGCTCTAATCCATTCAAATGTCCGATGACTTGATTGATGTGACGAACACCGAAAACGTTGAGGTTGTTTACTACAGCAGCCTCTCGCACGTTCTCTTCTGGCACAAAAAGTCCTTCGAATCCAAGTTCTCGTGCCTTGATGGAGATGGGTAAAGCGCCTTTGATGGACTGAATGGAGCCGTCAAGACTCAATTCGCCTACCATCATATAACGATTCAGAACTTGTGTATCGACCTGGCCTTCTGTTGCCAAAATACCAATAGCCATTGGCAAATCGAAGCCTGAACCTTCTTTGCGAACATCGGCAGGAGCCATATTTATGGTAATTGCGCGCGAAGGGAAGGTGTAGCCGCTGTTCTCTATGGCTGCCATGATTCGCTCATAGCTCTCTTTGACAGCACTATCGGGCAACCCCACAAGAACAAAACGAATGCCTCGAGTGGCATTGACTTCTATTGTTACGGCCGATGCTTGCAAACCCTGAACGCTGGCACTGAATGTTTTTACTAACATGTTCGAAGTAGGAGTATTATGGGAGTTATTATGTTAAAGTCAAATATGCTTGCATCGAATTAAGACATGGGAACCGTTGCTAAGTGTTGTTGCGAAGAGGTAGCAGTCGCCTCCTTCGCGCAGTTTGAGCCGTTTTCGTAGTTCTGCAACGGTAGAGGGGAAGTTTCGAATGGTCAGATTACATTGGCTGATGTCTGCCAACATCCTCTTTAAGTCCTTTTTCGAGAAGTTGCAATAGTCCTCTATTTGGAAGGTTCGACCTGGAAAATTCTCGATGAAATGGGCAGATGTGAACAGATGACTGAAGGGATGAAGCTTTTTGAAATTATAAGTTTCGCAAAGTGTGTTTTGTACTCCAGCCTTCAGAATAGATGCGTTTGGTTCGTATAGATAGCTTTCTGGAAGAGGTGATAAGACCGGCTCTACATCTCGAACAGTTGTACTATAGGTTTGACTCTGTTCAGAGAGGTTTGCACAATGAAACGTAACAGCATCCTTTTGCTGAGAAAGAGCCAGCAGTATTTCCTTGCATTCGCCGCCAACACTTACAACATGCACCTCGCTTACTTTGGGGAGTCGGCGAAGCGCGTCTTGTATGTCAAGCATCGGCGAGAGTTTCACTAAAACGAAATGTGCATGACAGAGTAACGCCTCTTGTAAGGTCTCTATGTTTGGAGAACAATCACTTAGTGCAACGACCTTTTTCCCCTCAGCATTTCTTCGGCTTGGATCGAGGTATATGATATCAAAATGCCCTATTTCATCGATAAAATCTTCGCATGTCTTGTTGTGAATCTTCACGTTTGACAAGCCGAGAAGAGGGAAGTTATGTTGGGCTATTTCACATAGGTGTTCATCTTTTTCCACATAGTCTGCCTCATCGAACAACTTTGCCAGATACGAGAAGTCAATGCCAAAGCCGCCCGTCAAATCTGCCATCTTTTGCCTTCCTTCTGGCATCAATCGTTTCACCAATTGTTGCTTGTATAGTGCCGTCTGCTCGCTACTGCATTGTTCCAGCGAGAGTTTTACAGGATAAATTATGCCTTCAATATTTGACCACGAAGGCAGTTTCTGCTTTGCAACTTGCAGTCCTGCAATCTGTTGCAAGCAATAGTGGAGGTCTATGCCTGATGGGGTTTTGCTCAACGCCAGGGTTCGAACGTCTGCATCTTTGTTTTGTGCTATGAAGGCTTCATTCGTCATATTGAATGGCAAATTGTTTCTTGAGCCAAAGCTGCATCTAGCATGAGCTGTTTTTGTAGTTCTTCGAGAGAATCGAAGTGTCGCTCATCTCGTAATTTCTCGATGAAATCGATAGAAATTGAAGTTCCATACAGGTTGCCGTTGAAGTCGAAGATATGAACTTCAACGCTGATTTCTCCATTTTGTTCCACAGTTGGTCGATGTCCGATGCAAAGCATTCCACCTCTTTTTGAATGGTCTGGCATCGTAACCCAAACCACATAAACGCCACAAGCGGGCATCAGCTTTTGTTCTGGTAAATTGAGGTTTGCCGTTGGAAACCCTATTTGACGGCCGATTTGCTTGCCTTCAGTTACTTCTCCGGTCAGGAAATAAGGATATCCAAGCAGGTTGTTTGCTTTTTTGACGTCTCCCAGACTTATCAGGTTCCTTATCCGGCTACTGCTTACTTTCTCGCCTGCAAGTGCCTTTGCCAAGCAGACTTTAATGGCCGTTTCGTGTCCCCAAGTTACATAATCCTCAGGATTTCCGCCTCCATGCCCAAATCTGTGGTTGTAGCCCATCAACAATAGTTCTGCATTAAGTTTTTCGCGAAGGATGTTTTGCATAAACTCTTTGGCTGTCATTTCACTCAGCTCTTGTGTGAAAGGCAGCACAATGATTTTTCCGCTAAATGCTTTAGAGAGCAAGGCTAGCTTTTCCTCTTGCGTTGTTAGGAGTGAGGGGACGAAATTGGGTTGTACCACAGTTCTCGGATGACGGTCGAACGTCACCGCAGCAGCCGACAATCCGTTGGCAGCAGCCAGTTCTTCGAGTTGCTGAAGCAAGTAGCGATGCCCTTGATGGACGCCGTCAAAAAAGCCGATAGTAAGTGCAAAACCCTTCCTCATAACAAGATGCAAAAATAGTCAAAACTCTTTGCGATACCAAATTTTTCCTGCTTTCATTTGCATAATTCGCAGGAATTGTCTAATTTTGCACCCGATTAATGGTGAAATCCAAAATCGTCGGACTTGTAGCTCAGTTGGTTAGAGCAACAGACTCATAATCTGGAGGTCCTAGGTTCAAGCCCTAGCTGGTCCACAAGAAACAGCGAGCACTTGCAAAGATTTTGCAGGTGCTTTACTTGTTTATTATAGGTACTTGGTGAGGTTA
>JAEEGF010717414.1_pt1 | contig 30806 bp, 26 predicted proteins | sample 9134171 | NCBI WGS metagenome assembly JAEEGF01 (sample SAMN16246542, study PRJNA631951) | gut metagenome | biome: gut microbiome; feature: rumen; material: AP-attached | host: Bos | place: Iran: Karaj | collected 2018-10 | reverse complement strand
CAAAAACAAGGGTTAAGAGAGAATCATTCAACTTCTGCCAGGGATAGGGATTAAGGTACCAAACAGGCATTCAACCTATGGCAGGGGTAAGGTAAAAATCATTCAACTTTTTTTAGGGAAGTACAGCTTAATGTCACGATGTCACTTTGTCATGATGTCACGATTTGCTGTCTTTTCAAAAAAACTTCACTCTTCAGTACCTGCGGTAATCGGTCAAACGCAACACGTCGTGTCGGTAAAGTCAACGTGTTGTGTTGACGAAATCAACGTGTTGACTCTGCGGTTTCAACGTGTTGTGTCTTGCTGTTCTACTGATGACCAAAATTGCCTGAATAAGGTGTCGGCAGGTCTTTGGCAAGTCTCTTTAGGTAAAAAAATGACAAAAACGTTTTGCCATATGAAAAACAATGTGTAATTTTGCGCCGCGAAATACGCACATGTGTGAAAAATAATTAACTTTTAACAAACAAAAAAACAATGATTGTAGTACCTGTAAAAGAAGGTGAGAACATCGAGAGAGCCTTGAAGAAATTCAAGCGCAAATTTGAGAAAACCGGTATTGTCAAGGAGCTTCGTGCCCGTCAGCAGTTCGACAAGCCCTCTGTAAAGAATCGCTTGGCAAAGGAACGTGCGATATACGTTCAGAAACTGCACCGTGTGGAGGATTAAGGATTAAAGAAGCTTAATTTTTGAGCTATTCTCTTTGAATAATCGGAGAAAATGTCTATATTCGCCACTGAAAAGGTGACGAGGTATGTGGATACAGATTTTTATTGATTACCTGAGGTTCGAGCGGAATTTGTCCGAGAAGACTGTTGAGGCATATCAAACTGACTTGAAAGAGTTCGAGCAGTTCTATAAAAATCTGGATGAAGAGCTTTCCTGGCAGACTGTGGATGCGGATGTGATTCGGCAATGGGTCGTGGCCATGATGGACCGAGGCAACAGTGCAGGTTCCGTGGGACGAAGGTTGAGTGCACTCCGTTCCTTCTACAAGTTCCTTCTTCGCAGGAAGATGGTGGATCACGATCCTGCCCATGGAGTCGTCGGTCCGAAAAAGGAGAAGAATCTGCCTTCTTTCCTCAGGGAATCTGAGATGGACAGGCTTCTGGACGGAGACTTCTTTTCGGACGATTTCGTGGGGGCAAGAGACCATTTGATACTGTTGATGTTTTATTCTACGGGCATTCGGCTTTCGGAACTGACGGGGCTTGAGATGGTGAACGTGGATGTGGATTTGCAACAGTTGAAGGTGACAGGAAAGCGGAACAAGCAAAGGGTGATACCTTTTGGGAGCGAGATGAGGCTCGCCATTGAGGATTACGTGAAGCGGCGAATGGCTCTGGGTGAAAGGCTCCAAGTTTCCAGTTCTTTCTTTGTTGAGGAGAAAAGTGGACTTGGCATGAAACCAGAGAAGGTCAGAGTGATAGTGAGGAAGTATCTCTCATGTGTCACAACGCAGAAGAAACGTAGCCCTCATGTGTTGAGGCACACTTTTGCAACCTCGATGCTTAATCACAATGCGAATCTTCAGTCAGTTAAGGAGCTGTTGGGGCATGAAAGTCTTTCCACTACGGAGATTTATACCCACACCACTTTCGAGGAACTGAAAGAAATGTATAACCATGCGCACCCGCGTGCGTAAAAAAAAGGAGGTATTTATGGACATTAAGATTCAGGCTGTTCATTTCGAGGCCAGTGAGAAATTGGAGAAATTCATTGAGAAGAAGGTCTCAAAGTTAGGTAAGTTCTGTGATGAAATAAGAAAGGTAGAGGTGTCTCTGAAAGTCGTTAAACCTGAGACCGCAATGAACAAGGAAGCTTTCCTCAAGGTCTCCCTGCCAGGCAAAGATTTGGTGGCTCAGGAAGTGAGCGACACATTTGAAGAAGCAATCGATAAAACTACGGAATCTCTGACTCGTCAGATATCCAAGTACAAAGAAATGAAGAAAAATCGCTAAAAAAGCCTAAAAAGTTTTGGCGGTTCGAAAAATATATCTAATTTTGCAGCCGTTTAGACGTGTTCGTATGCTTCCGAGCGTCTGCAATTGCCTCTTTAGCTCAGTTGGCCAGAGCACGTGATTTGTAATCTCGGGGTCGTTGGTTCGAATCCGACAAGAGGCTCCAACTTAATGAAAGGGTGGTTACCAGAGTGGCCAAATGGGGCAGACTGTAAATCTGCTGGCTTACGCCTTCGGTGGTTCGAATCCATCACCACCCACACCGATTCGGAAAAGATGCGGAAGTAGCTCAGTCGATAGAGCACTAGCCTTCCAAGCTGGGGGTCGCGGGTTTGAGCCCCGTCTTCCGCTCTCAAGAAAAACAGGTGTTGCTGCTTTAGCTCAGTGGTAGAGCGCATCCTTGGTAAGGATGAGGTCCCGAGTTCAACTCTCGGAAGCAGCTCAAAAAAGAGAACGAAACAGAATTTTAAAGACTATACATTATTTATTTAATTATAATTCGCTATGGCAAAAGAAAAATTCGAGAGGACCAAACCTCATGTAAACATTGGTACTATCGGTCATGTAGACCACGGTAAGACTACTTTGACTGCTGCCATTACCACCGTATTGGCAAAGCAGGGTCTGTCTGAAGTAAAGAGCTTCGACCAGATCGACAATGCTCCTGAGGAGAAGGAGCGTGGTATCACTATCAACACTGCTCACGTTGAGTATGAGACCGCAAAGCGTCACTATGCTCATGTTGACTGCCCGGGTCATGCTGACTACGTAAAGAACATGGTAACTGGTGCTGCTCAGATGGATGGTGCTATCATCGTTGTTGCTGCTACTGATGGTCCTATGCCTCAGACTCGCGAGCACATCCTGTTGGCTCGTCAGGTAAACGTTCCCCGTTTGGTTGTATTCCTGAACAAGTGCGATATGGTAGAGGACGAGGAGATGCTCGAGCTCGTTGAAATGGAAATGCAGGAGTTGCTGGCTCAGTATGAGTTCGAAGAGGATACTCCTTTCATCCGCGGTTCTGCTCTGGGTGCTCTGAATGGTGTTCCTAAATGGGAAGCTAAGGTTATGGAGCTGATGGATGCTTGCGACACTTGGATCCAGGAGCCCGTACGTGCCGTTGATAAGCCCTTCCTGATGCCCGTTGAGGACGTCTTCTCTATTACAGGTCGTGGTACCGTTGCAACTGGTCGTATCGAGACTGGTGTTGTTAAGGTAGGCGATGAAGTTCAGATCCTTGGTTTGGGTGAGGACAAGAAGTCTGTAATCACTGGTGTTGAAATGTTCCGCAAGATTCTTGACGAAGGTGAAGCTGGTGATAACGTAGGTTTGCTGCTTCGTGGTATCGACAAGAATGAGGTAAGGCGTGGTATGGTTATCACCCATCCTGGAGCAATCACTCCTCACAAGGGCTTCAAGGCTTCTATCTATGTATTGAAGAAGGAAGAAGGTGGTCGTCACACTCCATTCGGCAACAAGTATCGTCCCCAGTTCTATCTGCGTACAATGGACTGTACTGGTGAGATCCATCTGCCCGAAGGAATTGAGATGGTAATGCCTGGTGATAACGTAGAAATCACAGTAGAGTTGATCTATGCTGTTGCTCTGAACGTAGGTTTGCGTTTCGCTATCCGTGAGGGTGGTCGTACCGTAGGTTCTGGTCAGATTACAGAGGTCTTCGATTAATCAATCGATTTTACAAGAGGTAAGATAATATCTAGGTTGAGAGCGGTGCCGATTTGGAGGTTTCCTTCATAAGTTCTCCACTCTCAACTTTTCTACGGGAATAGCTCAGTTGGTAGAGCACTGGTCTCCAAAACCAGGTGTCGGGAGTTCGAGCCTCTCTTCCCGTGCCAAAAAAGAAATAAAGATTATGTTCGAGAGATTTAAAGAATATTGCAAAGAATCATACGAAGAACTTGTGCATAAAACCACATGGCCTTCGCGTTCAGAACTTATGAACAGCGCTGTTGTAGTTTTAACAGCTTCCCTATGCATCGCGCTGGTAGTTTTCGTTATGGACTTCATATTCCAGTCGGGTATGGAGCTCATTTATGGTGTTCTACGCTAATCCAACCTAAAGAATGGCTGATACTGGCATGAAATGGTACGTTATGCGTGCCATCAGTGGAAAGGAAGGCAAAGTGAAGGAGTATATTGAGGCCCTGATCAGTCAGGGCGGCAATTTTGCTTCTCACGTTTCTCAGGTACTTATTCCTACGGAGAAGGTTGTAACTATCCGTAATGGGAAGAGAGTTGTCAAGGAGAAGAACCGTTTCGCTGGTTATGTCTTTGTTGAGGCGGAGTTGGTAGGAGAGATTCAGCCTACCTTGCGTAATGTACCTAACGTCCTGGGTTTTCTCAGTGACGCGAAGTCAAACACCAAACCTATGCCTCTGCGTCCAAGCGAGGTCAGTCAGATGCTTGGCACCGTGGATGAGCTGGCAGACATTCCTGAGGATATCGTCATCCCATTCGAGGTAGGCGAAAGCGTTAAGGTGATTGAAGGACCTTTCAACGGTTTCGACGCAGTCATAGAAGAGATCAATAACGAAAAGAAGAAACTGAAGGTAATGGTCAAGATCTTTGGACGTAAAACTCCATTGGAACTTGGGTTTATGCAAGTTGAAAAGCAATAGTGCATTTTGTTACGTGCACGTGCTTTTTAATGTACAATAATAAAATATAAACAAAAATGGCTAAAGAAGTTGCTGGATTAATCAAATTACAGATTAAAGGAGGCGCTGCAAATCCATCACCCCCAGTAGGTCCTGCATTGGGTTCTAAGGGTATAAACATCATGGATTTCTGTAAGGCATTCAACGCCAGAACTCAGGAAAAGGCCGGTAAGGTCCTCCCTGTAGTTATCACTTACTACACAGATAAGTCTTACGATTTCATCGTGAAGACTCCTCCTGTTGCAGTACAGTTGTTGGAGGCTGCCAAGATTAAGGGCGGTTCTGCTGAGCCCAACCGTAAGAAGGTTGCAGAGATCACTTGGGATCAGGTTCGCACCATTGCTCAAGACAAAATGCCTGATTTGAACTGCTTTACTGTAGAGTCTGCAATGACTTTGGTTGCAGGTACAGCAAGAAGTATGGGTATCAAAGTAAAGGGTGATTTCCCTGGTAAATAATTTTAAACTTCAATTAAGATGAGTAAACTGACAAAGAATCAGAAGTTGGTAGCTGATAAGATTGAAGCAGGGAAGGCATACACACTGAAGGAGGCTTCTGTCTTGGTTAAGGAGATTACTACTTCCAAGTTTGACGCTTCTGTTGATATAGATGTACGTTTGGGTGTAGACCCTCGTAAGGCTAACCAGATGGTACGTGGCGTGGTTTCACTGCCCAACGGTACTGGTAAGGTGACACGAGTTCTGTGCCTCTGTACTCCTGATGCTGAAACTGCTGCTAAAGAAGCAGGTGCTGACTATGTAGGTCTCGATGAGTATATCGAGAAGATTAAGGGTGGTTGGACTGACGTTGATGTTATCATCACCATGCCTGCCATCATGGGTAAGATCGGTGCTCTGGGTCGTATCTTAGGTCCTCGTGGCTTGATGCCCAATCCCAAGAGTGGTACTGTTACTATGGACGTTGCTAAGGCAGTTCGTGAGGTTAAGCAAGGTAAGATTGACTTTAAGGTTGACAAGACAGGTATTGTGCATACGTCAATCGGTAAGGTTTCTTTCGATCCTGAGAAGATCGCTCAGAACGCAAAGGAGTTCCTTGCTACAATCATCAAGCTGAAGCCCGCTGCTGCAAAGGGTACATACATTAAGAGTATTTATCTTTCAAGTACAATGAGTCGTGGCATCAAGATTGATCCTAAGGCTATAGATGAAATCTAAAACAAACGATTGATCATGAGAAAGGAAGATAAAGGTGCGATTATTGCACAACTTGGTGATATGATAAAAGAGTATCCTCATTTCTACTTGGTAGATGTTGAGGGTATGAATGCAGCTGCCACAAGTGCTCTTCGCCGCAAGTGTTTCCAGACAGAATTGAAGATGGTAGTTGTCAAGAACACCCTTCTCCACAAGGCTCTGGAGGCTAGCGAGGTTGACTTTAGTGGTTTGTATGGCTCGTTGAAAGGTACTACAGCAGTTCTCTTCACACAGGTTGCCAATGCTCCTGCCAAGATGATGAAGGAGTTGGCATCCAAGAAGCAGACCAAGCCTTCGCTGAAGGCTGCTTATGCAGAAGAGGGCGTTTATGTAGGTGCTGATCAGTTGGATGTTCTGTGCGCTATCAAGAGCAAGAATGAGGTTATTGCTGAGATTGTTGCTTTGCTTCAGTCTCCAGCCAAAAATGTTGTATCAGCATTGCAGTCTGGTGCAAATACAATTCATGGAGTCTTGAAGACTCTGGGCGAGAAGTCCGAATGAGAATTTCACAAATTAAATTAGTAACAAACAAATAAATTTTAGATAAAATGGCAGATTTGAAAGCTATTGCTGAAGAGTTGGTAAACTTGACAGTTAAAGAAGTTAATGAGTTGGCAACCATCCTGAAGGATGAGTATGGAATTGAGCCCGCTGCTGCAGCTGTTGCAGTTGCTGCTGGTCCCGCTGCTGCTGCAGCAGCTCCTGAGGAAGAGAAGACAGATTTCGATGTTGTTCTCAAGAGCGCAGGTGCCGCTAAGTTGCAGGTTGTAAAGGCTGTTAAGGAAGCTTGCGGCCTGGGTCTGAAGGAAGCCAAGGATCTCGTTGATGGTGCTCCTAGCACTCTGAAGGAAGGTATGCCTAAGGCTGACGCTGAGGCTCTGAAGAAGACCCTCGAGGAGGCTGGTGCTGAGATCGAGCTGAAGTAATCGTTTTTCTGTATAAAACAGATATCCTGGTAAAGGATCCTCTGGTAGAGGGTTCTTTACCTTTTTGTGTCTATAAACTTTCCAAGTCAACAAAACAAGTTTAGATGGCTTCTAATATAATCAATCAGAGAGTAAATTTCGCTTCCATCAAGAATCCGATGCCTTATCCTGATTTCTTGGAAGTGCAGTTGAAGTCTTATAAAGACTTCCTCCAGTTGGATACTCCTCCAGAGCTTCGAAAGAACGATGGTTTGTACAAGGTGTTTTCCGAAAACTTCCCCATTGCGGACACACGAAACAATTTCGTGCTGGAGTTTTTGGATTACTATATTGACCCACCTCGTTACACCATAGAGGAATGTTTGGAAAGAGGTCTGACCTACAGTGTCCCCTTGAAAGCTAAGTTGAAGCTGTATTGTACTGATCCTGATCATGAGGATTTCGATACAGTTGTCCAGGATGTCTTCTTGGGCGCGATCCCTTACATGACTCCTAATGGAACATTTGTCATCAATGGTGCTGAGCGAGTTGTCGTGTCCCAGTTGCACCGTTCACCTGGTGTTTTCTTTGGCAGCAGCATTCACGCCAATGGAACCCAACTCTATTCTGCCCGTATTATTCCTTTCAAGGGTAGCTGGATAGAGTTTGCTACGGATATCAATAATGTGATGTACGCATATATTGACCGTAAGAAGAAGTTGCCTGTAACGACCTTGCTTCGTGCCATCGGCTTCGAGACCGATAAGGACATTCTGGAGATTTTCAATCTTGCAGAAGAGGTAAAAGTCACCAAAGCCAACCTGAAGAAGCATATGGGCCAGAAACTGGCCGCACGTGTGCTGAAGAGCTGGGTAGAGGACTTCGTGGACGAAGATACGGCTGAGGTTGTTTCTATCGAGCGTAATGAGGTAATTTTGGATCGCGAGAGTGTACTCGATGAGGAAAACGTTGAGATGATTCTGGATAGCGGTGTGGCAACCATTCTGCTTCATAAGGAAGAGGGTCAGTCTTCTGATTATTCCATTATCTTCAACACGTTGCAGAAGGACACATCTAACAGCGAGCGCGAGGCCGTATGGTTTATCTATCGTCAGTTGCGCAATGCAGATCCTGCTGATGACGCCAGTGCACGTGAAGTTATCTACAACCTGTTCTTCAGTGAGAAGCGTTATGACTTGGGTGAGGTAGGCCGTTATCGTATCAATCGCAAGCTAAACCTTCAGATTGATCCGGATACCCGTACTTTGACGAAAGAGGATATCATCGAGATTATCAAGTATTTGATTGAGCTGGAGAATTCCAAGGCTCAGGTAGATGATATCGACCATTTGAGCAATCGTCGTGTGCGTACTGTAGGCGAGCAACTTGCCAATCAGTTTGCCATTGGTCTTGCCCGTATGAATCGCACCATTCGCGAGCGTATGAATGTTCGTGATAACGAGGTGTTCACTCCTATGGATCTGATCAATGCCAAGACGCTTAGCAGTGTTATCAATAGTTTCTTTGGTACGAATGCTTTGTCTCAGTTTATGGATCAGACCAACCCCTTGGCTGAGGTGACCCATAAGCGTCGTTTGTCAGCCTTAGGTCCTGGTGGTCTATCTCGTGAGCGTGCAGGATTCGAGGTTCGAGACGTACACTATACCCATTACGGTCGTCTCTGTCCTATCGAGTCACCTGAAGGCCCCAATATCGGTCTGATTTCTTCTCTTTGTGTGTTTGCAAAGATCAACGACCTTGGATTTATCGAGACTCCCTATCGTAAGGTAAATGGTGGAGTGGTAGATTTGTCTGACGAGGGCATTCGCTATTTGACTGCAGAGGAAGAGGAAAAGCAGATTATCGGCCAGGGTAATGCTCCCTTGAATGATGATGGTACGTTCATTCGTACGAAGGTAAAATGCCGTCAGGATGACGACTATCCTGTAGTTCCTCCCTCTGAGGTTGACTGGATGGACGTTGCTCCTCAGCAGATTGCCTCCATTGCCGCCTCATTGATTCCTTTCTTGGAGCACGATGATGCCCACCGTGCCCTGATGGGATCCAATATGATGCGCCAGGCTGTTCCTTTGATGCGTACAGAAGTTCCTATCGTTGGTACAGGTATCGAGCGTCAGGTATGTGTCGATTCCCGTACGATGATTACGGCAGAGGGCGACGGTGTTGTTGAATATGTTGATGCAACCACCATCCGCATCCTTTACGATCGTACTGAGGAAGAGGAGTTCGTAAGTTTCGAGCCAGCTCTGAAAGAATACAGAATTCCCAAGTTCCGTCGGACCAACCAGAACATGACGATTGACCTTCGTCCCATCATCAATAAGGGTGATCGCGTGAAAGAGGGTCAAATCCTTACTGAAGGTTACTCTACCGCAGAAGGTGAGTTGGCTTTGGGTAAGAACCTTCTGGTTGCCTACATGCCTTGGAAGGGTTATAATTACGAGGATGCTATCGTATTGAGCGAGCGTGTCGTTCGTGAGGATATCCTGACAAGTGTACACGTAGAAGAGTTTGCCTTGGAAGTTCGTGAGACCAAGCGTGGAATGGAAGAGCTGACGGCTGATATTCCTAATGTCAGCGAGGAAGCAACCAAGGATTTGGACGAGAACGGTATCATTCGTATTGGTGCTCGTGTTGCTCCTGGTGACATCATGATTGGCAAGATTACTCCCAAGGGCGAGAGCGATCCCAGTCCTGAAGAGAAATTGCTACGCGCTATCTTTGGTGACAAGGCTGGTGACGTGAAGGATGCTTCTTTGAAGGCAACTCCCTCGTTGAATGGTGTCGTTATCGACAAGAAGCTCTTCTCGAAGGCCATCAAGACTCGTGCCGCCAAGATGCAGGATAAGCCTCGTCTGGCTGCTATCGATGAGGAATTCAACAGCAAGATAGAAGATCTGAAGGCCATCCTGATCGACAAGCTCCTCGAGTTGACCAAAGACTTGAAGAGCAAGGGCGTGAAGGACTCCATGGGTACTGAATTGATTCCCAAGGGAGCCAATGTCACAGCCAGTGTATTGGAGACCTTCGATTTCACAACCGTTCAGCTGAGCGACTGGACAGAAGATCAGCATGCCAATGAGCTGATTGCCAAGTTGATCATCAACTACCTGAAGAAGTACAAGTTGCTGGATGCTGAGTGTAAGCGCAAGAAGTACGCCATCACGATTGGCGATGAGCTTCCCAGCGGTATCATCCAGATGGCTAAGGTATACATTGCCAAGAAGCGCAAGATTGGAGTTGGTGACAAGATGGCTGGTCGTCATGGTAACAAGGGTATCGTCAGCAAGGTGGTACGCGAGGAGGATATGCCATTCCTCGAGGATGGAACTCCTGTGGACATCGTGTTGAACCCTCTGGGTGTGCCCTCGCGTATGAACATCGGTCAGATTTTCGAGACGGTACTTGGTTATGCAGGCCGCAAGCTGAACATGAAGTTCGCTACTCCTATCTTCGACGGAGCATCCCTCGACGATTTGAGCGAGTGGACAGACAAGGCAGGACTGCCCCGCTACTGCTCGACTCAGTTGTACGATGGTGCTACAGGAGAGCCTTTCGACCAGTTGGCTACCGTAGGTATTGCCTACATGCTGAAACTGGGTCATATGGTCGAGGATAAGATGCATGCCCGTTCCATTGGTCCGTACTCACTGATTACTCAGCAGCCTCTGGGTGGTAAGGCCCAGTTTGGTGGTCAGCGTTTTGGTGAGATGGAGGTTTGGGCCATCGAGGCCTTTGGCGCATCTCATGTTCTCCAGGAGATTCTGACAATCAAGTCAGACGATGTGGTTGGCCGCAGCAAGGCTTACGAGTCAATTGTCAAGGGCGAGCCCATGCCTACTCCAGGCATTCCTGAGTCTTTGAACGTGTTGCTCCACGAGCTTCGTGGCTTGGGTCTGAGTGTCACATTGGATTAAAGTAAGAATACTCTTTTCAGAAAGGATATAAAAATATGGCTTTTAAGAAAGAAACCAAGGTAAAAAGTAATTTTACCAAAATAACCATCGGTTTGGCTTCTCCTGAGGAGATTCTGGAGAATTCGTATGGCGAGGTGTTGAAACCTGAAACCATCAACTACCGTACCTATAAGCCAGAGCGCGATGGTTTGTTCTGCGAGCGCATCTTTGGTCCTACCAAGGACTATGAGTGTCATTGTGGTAAATACAAGCGTATCCGTTATAAGGGTATTGTCTGCGACCGATGTGGTGTAGAGGTGACTGAAAAGAAGGTCCGTCGCGAGCGGAGTGGTCACATTCAGCTGGTTGTTCCAGTGGCTCACATTTGGTATTTCCGTTCCTTGCCCAACAAGATTGGCTATCTGTTGGGACTTCCCACCAAGAAGTTGGATGCCATCATCTACTACGAGCGTTATGTTGTCATCCAGCCAGGTCCTATGGCTGACGATCCTGAGATGCCTCTGGCCAAGTATGACCTGTTGTCGGAAGATGAGTATATGGAGATCATGGAGAAGTTGCCTCAGAACAACCAGTATCTCGAGGACACTGATCCCAACAAGTTCATTGCAAAGATGGGTGCTGAGGCTATCTATGACCTGTTGGTTGGCCTCGATTTGGATTCCCTGTCTTACGAATTGCGTGATCAGGCAGGAGCAGATTCTGCCCAGCAGCGCAAGAACGAGGCTCTGAAGCGTCTGCAGGTAGTGGAAAGCTTCCGCTCCAGCAAGGGACACAACAAGCCTGAGTGGATGATCATGCGCATCCTGCCAGTCATTCCTCCTGAGCTGCGTCCTTTGGTTCCCCTGGATGGCGGCCGTTTTGCCACCAGCGACCTCAATGACCTGTATCGTCGTGTCATCATTCGCAACAACCGTCTGAAGAGATTGGTTGAGATCAAGGCACCTGAAGTGATTCTCCGCAACGAGAAGCGTATGCTTCAGGAGGCAGTCGACAGCTTGTTCGACAACAGTCGCAAGAGTCGTGCTGTCAAGACTGAGAGCAACCGTCCCCTGAAGTCACTTTCCGACTCCTTGAAGGGTAAGCAAGGCCGTTTCCGCCAGAATCTGCTGGGTAAGCGTGTCGACTACTCTGCACGTTCCGTTATTGTGGTTGGTCCTGAGTTGAAGATGGGAGAATGCGGTCTGCCCAAACTGATGGCAGCCGAGCTCTATAAGCCGTTCATCATCCGCAAGTTGATTGAGCGTGGAATCGTCAAGACCGTCAAGAGTGCAAAGAAGATTGTTGACCGCAAGGAACCCGTTATCTGGGACATCCTGGAATATGTAATGAAAGGTCACCCTGTTCTGCTGAACCGTGCCCCAACGTTGCACCGCTTGGGTATCCAGGCATTCCAGCCCAAGATGATCGAGGGAAAGGCTATCCAGTTGCATCCATTGGCATGTACGGCTTTCAATGCCGACTTCGATGGCGACCAGATGGCAGTCCATTTGCCATTGAGCAATGAGGCTATTCTGGAGGCTCAGATCCTGATGCTCCAGTCTCACAATATCCTGAACCCTGCGAATGGTGCTCCTATTACCGTTCCTTCTCAGGATATGGTGCTTGGCTTGTATTATATCACTAAGCTCCGTCCTGGAGCCAAGGGAGCAGGCCTGAAGTTCTATGGCCCTGAGGAAGCTATCATCGCATACAATGAGAAGCGTGTCGACGTTCATGCTCCTGTCTCCGTCCTTGTGGATGACTTGCTGGAGGATGGAACTTTTGGCAAGCGTATGGTGGAGACCTCTGTAGGTCGGGTTATTGCCAACGAGATCATTCCTTACGAGGTGGGCTTCTTCAATGACGTCATCTCCAAGAAGACCTTGCGTGGCATCATCACCAACGTGATCAAGACGGTTGGTATTGCCCGTGCCTGCGAGTTCCTGGATGGTATCAAGAATCTGGGCTACCGTTTGGCTTACGAGGGTGGCTTGTCCTTCAACTTGGGTGACATCATCATCCCCAAGGAGAAAGAAGAACTCATCCGCAAGGGTAATGAGGAAGTTGAGCGCATCACCAGTGAGTACGCCATGGGTTTCATTACCGACAAGGAGCGTTACAATCAGGTTATCGATACGTGGACACACGTCAACAATGACCTCTCGGCCATTCTCATGAAGACCATGAAGGAGGCTGACCAAGGCTTCAATGCCGTATACATGATGCTCGACTCTGGTGCTCGTGGTAGTGCCGGACAGATCAGTCAGCTGAGTGGTATGCGTGGTCTGATGGCTAAGCCCCAGAAAGCAGGTGCTGAGCCTCTGACCATCGAGAACCCCATCCTCTCCAACTTCAAGGAAGGCATGAGCGTGCTGGAGTATTTCATCTCTACCCATGGTGCACGTAAGGGTTTGGCTGACACCGCTCTGAAGACAGCCGACGCTGGTTACCTGACTCGCCGTTTGGTCGACGTTTCTCACGACGTGATCATCAACGAGGAGGATTGTGGCACCCTGCGTGGTTTGGAATGCACAGCCCTCAAGAATGGCGACGAGGTGATCAGCTCACTCTACGACCGTATCCTGGGCCGTGTTTCTGTTCACGACATCATCCATCCTACCACAGGCAAACTGCTCTGTGCTGCAGGCGAGGAGATTACTGAGGCCAAGGCTCAGGAGATCGAGGAGAGCCCCATCGAGATGGTGGAGATCCGTTCCGTGCTTACCTGTGAGAGCAGGAAGGGCGTGTGCATGAAGTGCTATGGCCGCAACTTGGCAACGAGCCGCATGGTTCAGAAGGGTGAGGCTGTGGGAGTCATCGCTGCCCAGTCCATTGGAGAGCCTGGTACCCAGCTGACTCTGCGTACGTTCCATGCTGGTGGTGTGGCTGGTAATGCAGCTGCCAACGCCATGATCAAGGCCAAGTATGATGCTCTTGTGCAGTTCGAGGAGTTGCGTACGGTAGATATTGTCGACGAGGAAGGCAAATCCGCACAGGTGGTTGTGGGACGTCTGACTGAGGTTCGCTTCGTGGATGTCCATACAGGTATCATCCTGCTGACTCAGAACGTGCCTTACGGCAGTACTCTCTACAAGAAAGAGGGTGAAGTGGTCAAGAAGGGCGAGATCGTTGCCAAGTGGGATCCTTTCAATGCTGTGATTGTCACAGAGACTCCTGGTCGCATCCAGTTCGAGGATGTCATTGAGGGTGTCACCTATCGTGTGGAAGCCGATGAGACCACAGGTTTGCGCGAGCTCATCGTCATCGAGTCACGCGACAAGGCGAAACTTCCTGCTGTACACATCCTTGGCGAGAATGGCGAGACCGTCCGCACCTACAACTTCCCCATCGGAGGACACATTGCCGTTGAGGACAATCAGATTGTCAAGGCAGGCGACGTCTTGGTCAAGATTCCACGTGTTGTAGGCGGTGGCGGTGACATTACTGGAGGTCTGCCTCGTGTCACAGAGCTCTTCGAGGCCCGCAACCCCAGCAATCCTGCTGTGGTGGCTGAAATCGATGGCGAGGTCAAACTGGGCAAGCTCAAGCGTGGAAACCGCGAGATCATCATCACCTCTAAGGTGGGCGACGAGCGCAGGTATCTGGTACCCCTGAGCAAGCAGATCCTCGTACAGGAGAATGACTATGTACGTGCAGGAACTCCCTTGTCCGATGGAGCCATCACTCCAGCCGATATTCTGGCCATCAAGGGTCCCACCGCTGTGCAGGAATACATCGTGAATGAGGTTCAGGATGTATACCGTCTGCAGGGTGTGAAGATCAACGATAAGCACTTCGAGGTCATCGTACGCCAAATGATGCGCAAAGTCCAGATCGAGGAGCCTGGAGACACCAGATTCCTGGAACAGCAGGTTGTCGACAAACTGGAGTTCGCTGAGGAGAACGACAAGATTTGGGGCAAGAAGGTAGTCATCGATGCAGGCGACTCGGAAATCATGAAGAAGGGAATGATCGTCACAGCCCGTAGGCTGCGCGATGAGAATTCCAATCTGAAGCGCCACGACCTGAAAATCGTTCAGGTGCGTGATGCCGTGCCTGCCACCTCCACTCAGATTCTGCAAGGTATCACCCGCGCTGCTCTCCAGACAACCAGTTTCATGTCTGCTGCATCTTTCCAGGAGACTACCAAGGTTCTCAACGAGGCAGCCATCAACTTCAAGACCGACTATCTGGAAGGCATGAAGGAGAATGTGATCTGCGGACACCTGATACCAGCCGGTACCGGTTTGCGTGAGTTTGACAAGATCATAGTTGGCAGCCGCGATGATTTCGATCGTGTTCTGGCCAACCGTAAGGCTATCCTGGAGTATCAGGACGACAACATGTAATCAGAGAACAGGGGGTCTCCCCTGACATATTCTTATCAGCGAGAAGGGCGTGGCTTGAGTGTCGTGCCCTTCTCTTTTTTTTGCCCCTTGATGTGTAACTGTTTGATTTCCAAAGCTTTTTATGTTGTACTGTCAAAGATGCGAAAAAATCTTTACACATTTAACAGAAAGTCCGACAATCTTAGAAATAGTCCATCTGGTCTTCTTCTGAATAGAGAGGTCTTGATTCTCTATGGTATATTTCATCAGGAGGATCAAGCAAGATGGCTACACAGAGAAATCATTCAACTTCTGCCAGGGTTAGGAATGAGGTAACCTAAAAGGCATTCAACCTATGGCAGGGTTAAGGTAAAATCATTCAACTTTTTCTATGGTAGTGCAGGTGTTTTTTAGTCTGACACGTTACACGCGTTACATACGTTACATACGTTACATTAATAAAAATCAAAATTCATCGTTACACCCACTTCTATTTTATATATATTATATATAATAATATATATATATTATTATATATAATATAATTTCAACCGCCACAATAAAATCGCAATGTAACGTATGTAACGTATGTAACGTACGTAACACGGCAATCACCTCAAAGTTCTCCTTCATCTATTCCGTATGCATTACATATCCACTGCACCGCGACGGGAGGCAACAACTGTGTTCTTGGTGTAACGCCCCACTGACAAAACATCTCACTCTGCTGACGCAACCAGCGTTTGAATGTACTGCAACTGACTCCAGCTGCTCGAGCCAACTCACTCTTCAAGTAACTTTTCATCTCGCATTTACCATTTAACCATTTACCATTTACCATTTCTTGCGCTCCAGTAGGTGCTCAGGCGAGCAAGCTCGGAGTCCCATTTACTTTTTCCCATCTCGTCATTTACGGTCTTCGTCATCGTCTTCGTCATCGTCTTCGTCATCGTTTATTTCTATGTAAAGTTACAAAAAAAACATCGAAATATGCAAGAAATTTCATTACATTTTCCAAGCAATAACGGCCAATAACGGCCAATAACGGTCAAAGTCGGTCAATAACGGTCAGCGGGTCACCAGTTCTTCGTACCTTTGCTGTCGCTAAGGTACTAGCGCTCGACCATACAATTAAAAAGCGTTTTATCGCACGGCGCTTGCTTAAACGTACCTTTGCATCGTGTTAGAAAGAGGAAATCGACACGTTGAAAATCCGGAGTCAACACGTTGAAAACCTCGACGCAACACCTTAGTATCAGCGGATACTCAGATTACTCAGAGAATTCGGATTGCCCAAAGGATTCGGATTGATTACTCGGAGAGAGAGATTGAAATATTGAACAAAACAGCTGGATGCGGCACGATCATGAGCAAATTTGGCAACAGAAAGAGGGGGAGAAGGGTAGGCGATAGTTGCTGAAAATGACACTTGGGAGGCTCGGTTTGACAAAAAAGTGCCCAAATTGCAACAGATTAACCCTCGAAAATTCGTAAATTGACAGATACTTTGTATCTTTGCACGCGCTTTCTGTGAACAATGGAGGCAGATAGTAGAAGAATTGTGCTGTGAACAAGAGAATTTTCCTTTTTTCCGTGTTTGTGATGCTGTGCGTTTTCCGTTCAGCCGCTCAGTTCGTCCAGGGAGTCGTGTCTGATGCAACCACTGGCGAGACGCTGCCTACGGTGCATGTCTATTACGTGGACGACAAGAGCACGGTAGTGCAGACGGACATCAACGGTAAGTACAAGATAGCTTTCCGCAAGGGTAAACTGATATTCTCCATGATGGGTTTCGAGTCCCAGACGGTGGAGGTCAAGGCTTCCCAGCGGCTGAACATCAAACTGCGCGAGACAGCCAGCAGCCTGCAGGAGGTGACTGTGACAAGGAAGCGCACCAAGTACCAGCGCAAGAACAATCCTGCCGTGGACATGATGAGGAAGGTGATCGAGGCGAAGAAGGCCACAGACCTGCGTCAGAACGACTATCTGTCGTACATGAAGTACGAGAAGATGACCTTTGCCCTGAACGAGTTCACGGAGAAGGTGTTCCAGGACGATCACTTCAAGCATTTCCCCTTCCTGAAGGAGCACGTGGAGACTTGTCCTGAGACGGGAAAACTGATTCTGCCCCTGACCATCGACGAGAAGGCCATCCGTATCATCTACCGCAAGAGTCCCCACGAGGAGAAGTCCATCATCGTGGGCCAGCGATCAGAGGGTGTGACGAACCTGATCAATACGGGCGAGATTGTGGAGAGCATGCTGGCCGACTGCTTCCAGGACATCGACATCTACAAGAACCAGGTGCGCATGTTCCAGTATCCCTTCACCAGTCCCATCGCCGACGGAGCCATAGGTTTCTACCGCTATTTCATCGTGGACACCACATTCGTCGACAAGCAGAAGTGCTTCAAATTGGAATTCACCCCCAACAATCCCCAGGACTTCGGCTTCTCAGGTTCCCTGTACGTGCTGGCCGACTCCACTTGGCGTGTGAAGCGGGCAGAGATAGGCATCCCCAGCCGATCGGATGTGAACTTTGTGGAGCAGATGGATGTAATCCAGGACTTCGAGCCTCTTCCCACAGGCGAGCAGGTGGTGACCAACTACAAGATGATTGTCCAGATGAAACTGGCCTCGTTTATCCAGAAGATGCAGGTGGAGCGTACTGTGAAATACAGCCAATGGGATTTCGCCCCCATTCCAGACCGCACATTCAAGTTCAAGGGAGACACCAAACTGGAGGCCAACGCCCAGATGCGCGACGAGGAATTCTGGGACGAGCAGCGTCCTACCCCCCTGACAAAGAGCGAGAGCCAGATGAACGAGTTCATGCAGCGCATCCAGAACATCAAGGGATTCAAGCAGATCATTTGGGTAGGCAAGGCATTCATAGAGAACTTCGTGGAGACCAGCATCAATCCTGAGCATCCCAGCAAGGTGGACATTGGGCCCATCAACGCGATGATTTCACAGAACTTCGTGGAGGGCCTGAAGCTGAGAGCCAGCGCACAGACGACAGCCAACCTGAATCCCCATTGGTTTGGCAAGGGGTATGTCGGTTATGGCTTTGGCGACAAGCGCTGGAAGGGACTGGGGGAAATCACCTATTCCATCAACAAGAAGGACTACCTGCCTCGCGAGTTCCCCAAGAACAACATTACAGCCTCCTATTTCTATGATGTCATCGCTCCCAGCGACCGTTTCATCCAGACGGACAAGGACAACGTGTTCACCTCGCTCAAGTGGACGACTGTGGACCACATGACCTACGTGCAGCGTATGCTCCTGCAGTGGGATCGAGAGTGGGAGAACGGAATGCATCTGGTCACAGGATTCCGCAGGGAACGGGCAGAAGGGGCAGGAAAACTCTTCTTCCAGAAGATGAATGGTACTGCGATGCCTCGTCAGGACCTGATGGACTCGCCAGACTACATGAGCAAATACATCACTTCGAGTGAGTTCTCTGCAGGATTCGAGTATCAGCCCAATGCGGCATGGATCAATACCAAGCAGCGCCGCCTGAAGCTGAACTACGACTCGCCCATCATGGGAGTAAAGCACACGACAGGAGTGAAGGGACTCTTTGGCGGAGACTGCAACTACAACCTGACGGAGTTTACCTTCTACAAGCGTTTCTGGATGCATTCGTGGGGTAAGTTCGACTGCTACCTGCATGCCCAGTGCCAATGGAACCAGGTACCCTTCACGTTGCTGGGCTTCCCTGTCGCAAACTTGAGCTACATCATGGAGGACTACACCTTCAACCTGATCGACAACATGGAGTTCATCACAGACCGCAATGCCACCCTGCTGCTCTCGTGGGACCTCAACGGAAAGATTCTCAACCGCATCCCTCTGGTTCGCAGACTCAAGTGGCGCGAGTATCTGGGATGCAACTTCTACTGGGGCTACCTGTCAGACAAGAACAATCCTTTCTTGGCGAAGAACCAGAACGACAGCCGCCTGTATTATTTCCCTGGCCACTACAATGCCGATGGGACCTTCGACTACAACTGCCAGATGATGGAGGCCAAGCGGCCTTACGTGGAGCTCATCGTTGGTATCCACAACATCTTCAAACTGCTGCATGTGGAATATGTGCATCGTGTCAACTACATCCAGCCTGACACCCAGAAATGGGGAATCCGCTTCATGTTCCGTGCATCCTTCTGAAATTGCCTATGAATGCCAAGCGTTACAGATACAGATCAGGGGCTCCCTTCTTGCCTGCCTTCATCGGAAGTGGTTTTGGTGTTGGCTTTTGTCCTTTGGGGCCTGGCACGGCAGGCGCTTTCCTGGCTGCGTTGCTTTGGTACGTGATGTCCTGCTTCCTGGCAGACCCTGAGCTGAAGCTGGCGACCTTGGCTCTCGTGCTCCTCTTCTATATGCTGGGAGTCTGGGCAGCCAATCGCTTGTCGTCTTATTGGGGAGAAGACCCTTCGCGTGTGGTGATCGATGAGATGGTAGGCGTGTGGATCACTCTGCTGGCCGTACCTGCTGGTCATTTATGGTATGCCATAGCAGCTTTTGTCCTCTTCCGCTTTTTCGACATCGTGAAGCCTTTGGGCGTGCGGCTGATGGAGAAGATGCGTGGTGGCACAGGCGTGATGATGGATGACGTGTTGGCAGGCATCTATGGATTCATGGTCCTGTATGTCGTACAGAATATAATCGTGCCGCTATGGGATTGATCAAAGCACTTTGCTCAGCCCAGTTGGCTACTGTTGTCGACTTCGTGGTGACCTTCATCCTGTCATCATTGTTGGGAATGTACTACGTCTTGGCTTCTTTCATCGGCTCCCTCACGGGCGGCATCTTCAATTGCGTGCTGAACTACCGATGGGTGTTCCCTCATAATGGAGTGCGCAAGCGTCACGTTGCCCTGAAGTACATGCTGGTGTGGGGAATCAGCATCCTGCTGAACACAGGTGGCACATTCTTGTGTACAGAGTGGTTGAAGCGCCGTCATGGCCTGCAGATGCTGCTGGGAGACTATATTGATGAGATCTATATCGTGGGCAAGATAATTGTTGCTGTGCTGATTGCTGTTTTGTGGAACTACACGATGCAACGTTATTTTGTCTTCTCGAACTTGAAGTTGAATAGAAAAATAAGGAAATAACAGAGAATATGAATTATAGGGATTTTCTTCAGAAGGTAATTTATTGGGTAATCAATCCACTGGTGAAGGCAATGGTGCGCATAGGCATTACCCCCAACATCATCACGACTACGGGGTTTCTCCTGAATGTGGCAGCTGCTGTCCTGATGGTGTATGCCGCTTTGAACCATCCCAGCGACCTGAGTTATCTGGGTTGGGCTGGTGGCATCATCCTTTTTGCCGGTCTTTTTGACATGATGGATGGTCGTGTGGCTCGTGTGGGAGGAATGTCCAGTACTTTTGGAGCCTTGTATGATTCAGTCCTGGATCGCTACAGCGAACTTGTCACCCTCTTTGGAATCTCTGTATGGCTCAGCAACACGGGCTACGTTTGGGGAAGTATCATCACCTATGCAGCTCTCATAGGCTCCATCATGGTCAGTTATGTCAGGGCGCGTGCTGAGGGGCTTGATATCGAATGCAAGGTAGGCCTGATGCAACGGCCAGAACGAGTTGTGCTTACTGCTGTGGGATTGATCTTCACGGGTGTCTTTGCTGGCGCAACGTCATTCGATCCTGTCCTGATACTGCTTGTTCCCTTGTTCCTGATTGCTGTGCTGGCCAATCTGACAGCCTTTTGGCGTATCATTCATTGTTATCGTCAGCTGAAGAAGTAGTGATGAAGTCTTTCTTCTCCCCTCCTACGCTCAAACAGACGCTCTGGTGCCTGGGGCTTTGGATTGTTTTTTATGTCTTGGCCTATCTGTATGTGGGACTGATGCCTGCTCATTTCATGATCACAGCCACTTTCCTGCTGCTGTTCTTTACCAATGATACGCTTCGCAAGCTATCCTATGCCCTCATTCCCTTCGTCCTTTTTGCCATCTCCTATGACTGGATGCGCTTGTATCCCAATTACATGGTGAGTCCTGTCGACGTGCAGCATCTGTATGAGGCGGAAAAAGACCTCTTTGGAATCTCTACGGCAGCGGGCGTCCTTACTCCCAACGAATACCTCTTCCAGCATCATTGGCCCTTCGTGGATTTCATGTGTGGCGTCTTTTATCTGTGTTGGGTACCAGTTCCCATGCTATTCTGTATTGGCCTGTTCTTCATGGGAAAACGCAGCTTGAGTCTTCGATTCTCCATTGCCTTCCTACTGGTCAACTGGATAGGATTCATCGGCTATTACGTTCATCCGGCTGCTCCTCCTTGGTACGTCATGCATTATGGTTTTGAACCTGTTTTGGGTACGCCTGGAGAGGTGGCAGGCCTGGGACGATTCGATGAATTGGTGGGGATGAACATTTTTCATGGCATCTACTGCCACAGTTCCAACGTCTTTGCTGCCATTCCTTCCCTTCATGCAGCTTACGTGTTTGTGGCTTTTCTATATTCCTTGTTGGGAAAATGCAAGCGCTGGGTACAGTGCCTGCTGGCCTTCATCTCTATGGGAATATGGTGGAGTGCTGTCTACACGTCGCATCATTATGTCATCGATGTGGCATTGGGTATCCTCACCGCCTTCATTGGTGTGGGGCTGCTGGAATGTGTCCTCCTTCGATGGGGGCCATTGAAGAAGGTTTTTGAACGCTGCTCAGCTTTTGTGGAGTAGGGAGGAACGGCTTAGAACTTACGGAAGGTAAGGACTCGCCCTGCAGGGTCTTGCAGAATCAGAGCATCGCTGGTCAGTTTGTTCACTTGGAACGTGGTGTCCAGCAGATAGATTCCCCAAGGCGACAGCTTGTCGGCATCCGTCATTTTTTCCTCTGCAATCTGGTTGTCCACGTAATGGGTACGGTCATAGAAGTCGTAGAGCCGGAGGGTATTTCCCTCGTGGTTGAAATGACAGAAAATTCCTGTGTGGACATCTCCATATTGTGTGAGTTGTATCAGGTGGAGCTGGACGCACATGTAGTGCTGCGTGGTGGCAACGTCTATGGTTGTCCCATTGTCTTCCACTCTCATTAATTGCCACATTCCATCCAGGTCTCCATTGATGGGAGTCTTGTCGCACGAACCTGCCATGAGGCCCATGATTGCGATGCTGATAACAGCCAAAAAGCTCTTTATGGTTTTCATTGTCATTTCTTTTAGAAGAGGTTGAAGGTTTTGTGGATGGTCAACTGGCCACCAAAGCTGTTGCCAAGTAAGTCTCCATGATCGTAGGATAAGCCTAAGGTGCCTGACCAGTCCTTAGCCCAATGGGGCCTGTAGTTAGTCTCAGCCAACACATATTGCTGCTTCATCATGTCTTGGAAAGGATACACGTGAGTACCCCAATTGCGGGTGAATGACATCAGGATGCGATAGCCGACCTCGTCGCAGGGATTGCCAGAGAATCCAAAATGCCATGCTTTCACGCGGTTGTTGTAGAACTGCAGCCTACCCATCTTCTCCCTTTCGCCTCCTTCGTTGTAAATGGGGGAGGTAAGGAACGGATGCCCCATTCCGTAGCCATAGAATTGCCAGCCGGAATACATGTTGTGGTTATAGTAATCATCTCGACCATTCATCTTGTCGGACAGTTGGGGGGATTCGTCGTGGAAGACAGGACCTGTTTGGGTATAGGTGCTCAGGTGCTCCACTACGATTCCTGTCAGCACAGGATTCTTGGGCAACTCAGCTTCCACGCCTACCAGATGGTCTTGGATGCCATATTGCACGGTCAGCATGGACTGGTCCTCGAAGAGGCGCTCGAAGTATCCCTTTACCTTCCATCCGTCACCATGCCAGGTGAGCGCCATGTTGTAGCTGCCCACGTGGTTGCCTGCTGTGTTGGGATTCGGACCATCTGTGACATCACTTCCGCTGCACAGCAAAGCATCCATGTAGGCACTGAATCCAGTGGGATGCTGCAGGTCATTTCCCCGCTGGGCATACATGTTGTGAGTCTTTCCAGCAAACTGGGTACCCATCTGAAGGCCGATGTCGAAAGTCAGGGGAAATGCGCAGTCCTCCTTGCCGAATTTCCAGTAGAGAGCCTTCTCGTGGTACATCGTGTTGTCTGTATAGCGAGTCACGAGATTGGGAATATCGTCAGCAAAGTTCTTTTGCCACTTGCCATCAGTCAGCACTCCATAGGAAGCCCACATCTTCCATTTCCACCAGCCCTTCGTTCCAGGGAATGTGAAGTAGTCGATGTCTACACGAATCTGAGGAATAGGACGGGCATTGATGCCCAAGCTGAGTCCACCACTGGTGAGTGCTTGGTTGCGTAGCAGGATAGGATGTTCCTGGGAACCTATGATCAGGTTGGCTTTCTTGTAACCAAATTCTACGAAGGCTTGCTGAACCACAAAGGTTCTGGCTGAGTTGAAAGCAACAGCCAAATCCGCTCCATAGCCACGACGCCAATTGCGAAGGGAATCATTGTTGCTTTTCCGCATTAGGGAGACACGCTCGTAGTTTGACCAATTCTCAATTGAAGACAAGCCATATTTGTTGCTGGATAGCCACAGGGGAGCATAGTCTCCTGATGCGACAGTACCAGATACCTCGACGCCAAGTTCCAAACCAGAAGTGAGGTTGTTGCCTTCTTGAGCTTTCAGATTGGATGCAGACAGAAGTAGCAGGCTGCTCAGCAATACTGTTTTTGTCGGTTTCATGAATGTGCTATATTTCCTTTTATTAGTAAATAATATGCAAAGATAGGCTCTTTTTCACAAAAGCACAAATCTTTTATGTGCAATTTGTTTGGCAGTTAGGTTTATTCCTGCTATTTTTGTGGAATAAAATTGATTCCACATGATAGATATCTGTTGTATTGGTCATATTACACACGATCGCGTAATCACTCCCCATAGTGATGTTCACATGCCTGGCGGCACTTCTTTTTACTTTACGCATGGCATCAGCCATCTTCTCCAAGGAAACGTCTCCTATAAGTTGATTACCTCGCTGGCAGAGGAAGACATGCAGGCTGTTCGAGACATAGAAGCTTTGGGTATCTCCACAGAGGTCATCCCAAGCAAGCATACCGTTTATTTTGAGAACATATATGGGGAGGATGTGAATAACCGTCGCCAGCGGGTGCTGGCCAAGGCTGATCCTTTCACGGTGGAGTCCCTGCAGGGAGTTGAGGCTCGATACATAGTTTTGGGCACATTGTTGGCAGACGACTTTTCACTCGACGTGATTCGCCATTTGTCCGCTCGTGGCACATTGGTGGTGGATGCTCAGGGATACTTGCGAGAGGTGCGTGACCAAAAGGTCTATCCAGTGGATTGGCCTGATAAGTTGGAGGCACTTAAATATGTGGACATCCTGAAGGTAAATGAACACGAAGTGTCCGTCCTGACGGGTGAGAAGGATTTGTACGAGGGTGCTCGCCGCTTGGCAGAATGGGGCATCCGCGAAGTTCTCTTGACGTTGGGCAGTTTTGGCAGCATCATCTATGCTGATGGCAAGTTCTATGATATTCCTGCCTATGAACCAGTGGAATTGGTGGATGCTACAGGTTGTGGTGACACGTATGTGATGGGATATCTTTTCCAACGTTGCCAGGGAGCCTCTGTGTCAGCAGCTGCCCATTTCGCAGCAGCAGTTTCCACTTTGAAATTGGAGCATGCGGGTCCCTTCTGTGGCACGTTTGAGGAGGTCGTATCTCGAATACCTGAGGATCAGAGAGAGTGATTCGACACTTTCTTCTTATCTTAAGCGCATTTCTTGCGGGCATAGGCCCAGACAATCACGAATCCCAGCAAAGGCAATGCGAAGGGAATGATCAGGGTGGTGTAATCTGCAATGAGAGCCATCAACAGGAATCCGCATCCTCCCACAGGAGTCATCATCAGGATGGAGGCGGCGCTCTTGGTCAGATTGCCCAACCCCTGTACAGCCAAGGCAAAGATGGTGGGGAACATGATGGCTTCACAAAGGTAATTGGCCATGAGGAATGCGACGGGGAGATAACGGGTCCACGATGTCTCGTTCGTTTCAGAGATACTGGTCAGAATCACCAGCAGAATGCTGACGATACTGCCTGTAGCACACCAGTAAAGCATGCGCTCAGCCTTGATGCTGCGCATGATCCAGCTGCCAAGAAAACGACCACCCATGAAAACGAACAGGCTTAGTCCAAGTACATAGCTGGCCACATCGGCTTTCATCCATCCCATACCTGTCACGAAGTTCACGAAATAGCTGTTGATGCTGATTTCACTCACTTCGTAGGCCAACAATGCAGACAAGCCGAACAGGAACATGTGGTTTGTCATTAGTGTTTTCAGGGGGTGCTTGGGAGTTTCTGCTTCACTTGCGTCATCGCTTTGTATCTCAGGCAGGTTCACTCGGCTGAAGATGACAGCAACGACAGCCACCACCATACCCATTACGGCATAGGGAAGTGACAGGTTGGCGTCAGCTTGGCTGAATAGGTATCCTCCCATGATGAACGGACCCAGTGCGCTTCCCAACCCATTGAAGGATTGACTCAGATTCAGTCGGCTGGTGGATGTCTCCTTGGGGCCAAGCAGGGTAGAGTAGGGGTTGGCAGCTGTCTCCAGAAAGGCCAATCCGCATGCGATGATGAAAAGGGCTCCCAGATAGAGTGAGAATGCTTCCACCTGAGCGCCAGGGATGAAGAGAAAAGAGCCGACAGCAAAGAGAAGCAATCCAAAGACAACCCCTTTGCGGTATCCATATCGGTTGATGAATATGCCTGCAGGAATTGCCATCATGAAATAGGCCAGATAGCTGCTCACCTGAATCAGAGAACTTTGTGTGATGGATATGTTCAGGGTGTCTTGGAAATGCTTGTTCAGCACGTCCAGCATGGCTCGTGCGAACCCCCACAGGAAGAAAAGAGTTGTTATGAGAATAAACGGAACTATGTATTTCCGGTTAGTCAGAGATGTCTTGCTCATTTGTTTATCTTTTGGTTTTCGTTGGGAAAAGTCAGGACTGTGTTGTTATTTGCTGGCTTTCAGTCCTTGAATCACGCTGTTGCTGAACCCGTTCTGCTCCATTGCGTTGAGTCCTCGGATGGTGATTCCGCCAGGGGTTGTCACCTTGTCGATTTCTGCTTCAGGATGCCCATTGGTTGCTTCCAGAAGTTCAACGGCACCTTTGAGCGTCTGCTGCACGATGTGTTGGGCATCTCTTGCATAAAGTCCCAGTTCCACACCACCTTCTGTGGCTGCGCGGATGTATCGGAAGGCATAGGCAATGCCACAGCTGGCTAATGCCATTCCTGCTCCCATGAGGCGTTCCTCCACCAGCATGGCTTCTCCCAGTTCTTTGAAAATATCCAGGATTTGCTGGTCCTTCTCGCTTGTGCTGTTCTTGCTGGCAATGAAGGTCATGCTTTGCCGAACAGCGATGGCGGTGTTGGGGATGATTTGATAGATGGGACGCTTGGAATCGTTGAGCATCTCCTCTATCTTCTGGATACTGACACCTCCTGCCATACTGCAGAGGATGGCTCCAGGAGCCAGGCAATCACGAATCTCGTCGATCACCTCTTGCAGTTTCCAGGGCTTCACAGCTAAGATTACCCAGTCTGCATCCTTCACGCATTCCTTGTTGTCCTGTGTAACGATGATGTCAGGAAAGTCAGCCTTGATGGCGTTCAGTTTGCCTTTGCTGGGGTTGCTGATGGCGATGTCGTTTGTGGAAATGATGGTGCCTTGAGCAATGCCGCGTGCGGTTGCTCCTCCCATGTTTCCTGCGCCAATGATGGAAATCTTCATATTCTACTGTTTGTGGATTGCAATGCAAAAGTACAACTTTTTTCTCATTCCGCAAGTAAGTATCTTCTTTAATTATTAATCAACAGGAATTCTTGTTTGCCTTCTTTGGAAAATAGTTTTGTAAAATGTGGTTTCATCCTTCGTTTCTTAGTCCATCCATTCTTTACAGAAAGATGCAGCCATTTGGTCTGATATGACGAGATGGTTTTTTTGGCGTTTTTTGATGGCAGAATAGATGTTTGTCGATTTTGTCCAATTTTTCATCGAAATTCTTTTATTGGTTTATGGGCATAAACGCTTATCTTTGTCAAAAATAACCCTAATTTTAATCAGATGAAGAATATGAATTATCCTAAAATTGGTATCCGCCCTACCATCGATGGACGTCAGGGCGGCGTGAGAGAGAGTCTTGAGGAAAAGACAATGGCATTGGCTCAAGCCGTTGGTAAGCTGATTTCCTCAAATGTATGCAATGGGGACGGAAGTCCTGTAGAATGCGTGATTGCCGATACCACGATTGGCCGTGTGGCTGAGGCTGCCAAGTGTGCAGAGAAGTTCGAGCGCGAGGGAGTGGGTGCCACAATAAGTGTGACCAGTTGCTGGTGCTACGGCTCAGAGACGATGGACATGAATCCTTATTACCCTAAAGCTGTTTGGGGATTCAATGGAACGGAACGTCCTGGTGCTGTGTATCTGGCAGCTGTATTGGCTGCTCATGCCCAAAAGGGACTCCCTGCCTTTGGCATCTATGGACATGATGTGCAGGATCTTGATGACAATACGATACCTGCAGATGTTGCCGAGAAAATCCTGCGTTGGGCTCGTGCCGCTCAGGCTGTGGCAACCATGCGTGGACGCAGTTATCTTAGTGTGGGCAATGTGGCAATGGGTATTGCGGGCAGTATCGTGAATGCTGATTTTCTGCAGGAATATCTGGGAATCCGTGCCGAACAAGTGGATATGAGCGAGATAATCCGTCGTGTCAAAGAAGGTATCTATGATAAGGAGGAATATGAGAAAGCCATCTCGTGGACACGCAAATATTGCATGACTAAGGAGGGGTTTGACAAGAATCGTCCTGAGAAGACAAAGAGTCGCGAGGAAAAGGATGCTGATTGGGAGTTTGTGGTCAAGATGACCATGATTATTCGTGACCTCATGAAGGGCAATCCTAAACTTTTGGAGGCAGGCTTCAAAGAAGAGTCATTGGGACACAATGCCATTGCGGGTGGTTTCCAAGGCCAGCGTCAATGGACGGATTTTATGCCGAATGGTGATTTCTCAGAATCTATCCTTAATTCCTCTTTCGATTGGAATGGCATTCGCGAGGCTATTGTATTGGCTACAGAGAACGATGCCTGCAACGGTCTGACGATGCTTTTTGAGCATCTGCTTACCAATCGTGCTGCCATTTTCTCCGATGTCCGCACCTATTGGAGTCCTGAGGCGGTAGAGCGGGTGACTCATCGCAAGTTGAGTGGTTTGGCAGCCAATGGCATGATTCATCTTATCAATTCCGGCGCGACAACATTGGATGCGACGGGCGAGAGTGTGGATACAGAAGGCAACCACGTGATGAAGTGTCCTTGGGATATGACTGAAGCCGATGTGGAGGCTTGTCTTGCTGCCACGAATTGGTGTCCTGCTGACCGTGACTATTTCCGTGGCGGAGGATACTCAAGCAACTTCCTCAGCCGGGGAAACATGCCTCTTACCATGGCTCGCCTGAACCTTGTCAAGGGATTGGGGCCTGTATTGCAGATTGCAGAAGGGTGGACAGCCGATGTGGAGCCTGAGATTCATGAGATTCTGAATAAGCGTACCGATCCCACCTGGCCAACCACTTGGTTCGTGCCTCGTCTCGATCCGTCAAAAGATGCGTTCAAGGATGTGTATTCAGTAATGAACAATTGGGGCGCTAATCATGGAGCCATTGCATACGGGCATGTGGGTGCTGACCTCATTACATTAGCCTCTATGCTGCGCATACCTGTATGCATGCATAATGTCCCTGATGACCAGATATTCCGTCCGGCAGCATGGAATGCGTTTGGAATGGATAAGGAGGGAGCAGACTTCCGTGCATGCAAGAACTTTGGACCGATTTATAAAGGGTGATCCCCTCTTTTTGTCGTATTTCTGCCTGCAAAATGATGTCAAGTTGAGAACTAATTGATATATTTGCAGGCAGAAACTTTTTTTTCGTGATGAAGGCTTTTCGGTTATGAATGTTTATATGCATTTGTTTACGCTCAATGTCGGGTTTGCTGAACGCCAGGCAAACTGGAACTGGAAGAATGTGAGAAGTCCATTCGCACGATTGTATTACGTTACCGAGGGAGAGGCTCAAGTGGAATTGGCTGGCCATGTGCAGCCTTTGAAAAAGGGATACATGTATTACATTCCTGCTTATGTGAAACACAATTGCGTCTGCAATTCGTCCTTTTCCCATTATTATCTGCACGTTTACGAAGACCCTCAGTTGGGTGATTGCCTGTTGGACAAATTGCTGCTCCCTACCGAGGTGAAAGGTAATGAAATTGATCTGGCGCTCTTCCAAAGGCTATGCAGGCTGAATCCTACCATGGCACTTTCCAACTTCAATCCCCAAATCTACGATAACCAAGCTGATCTGGCAGAGAAACTGGAGAAAAACCGAAAGCGTGACCTGACAAACAAGGTGGAGTCAAGAGGCATCCTGTATATTCTGATATCACGTTTCCTGGAGAATGCCAAACAGAGAATAGAGTTCAACAATCGGCATATCAACAACTCGCTCCTGTACATACAGCAACACTTGGGCGAGAAGATAACGGAAGAGACCCTGGCAACCATTGCTTGCATGAGCAGGGACCATTATATTCGTGTGTTTAAGCAAGCTATGGGGATGACGCCTGTTACCTATATCAACAGCAAACGTATCGAGCGAGCCGAACTGGAACTGCTTGCCACAAACAAGAGTATAAAGGAAATCAGCGACTCGCTTTCCTTTGGCGACAGTTCTTATTTCATCAATCTGTTCAAGCGATTGTTGGGCGTGACTCCCTTGCAGTACAGAAAGGAGAAGCAGTATTTGTAACGTGGGTTTTCCTGATTCTTAAGGCTTCCCCCCCAGAACAAAACGGAGAATCATACGTACGCAATAGGAGGGTGAAAAAAAATTGGGCTGTCTTTTGTCCTAATTGTCACGCTTCGCTCCAGCATATTTCTTCCAACGCTTCCACACTCCCACGCAGACGCTCGATTCTGAGTTTTTTATCGAGGATACAAACGATAAAATACCAAAGCGTGACAATTGGGACAATTGGGACAATTGTTTTTATGCACCAAACTCCCCGAAACCGAGGGTCAAGAGAAAGGGACTATTAGTCTATATTATTAATAATCAATTAGTTAGACAACATGCTACTATGATTACTCTCTTGTTTACAGCCTAAAAAAGCCTCATTTTTGCCTCATTTTCCTGCATTTTTCCTTCAAAAATCATCATTTTTGCCTGAAAAGCCATCAGTTTTAACTTTTTTTGATTCAAACCTTCAGCAAAAACTATCGGCTTAACTTCTTAACTACTTATCTTGTTAACTACTTAAATAATATTAGATATGATATATATTGATAATATTATAATAATATTATAATAATAAGTAAGTATCGTTATAAGTATATATATATTAGTTGATTTTATTACCATTATAACTAATTGTTTAGAAAACATCCCTCCCCCCTCCGCGAAGGGCAGAAGGTGAAAAAAAATGGGCTGTCTTTTGTCCCAATTGTCACGCTTCGCTCCTTTTGCATTTCTACCTTCTTGATAATCAGTCACTTGCAAAATCAGCTCTCCCCGAGGCGGCAGTTTCAACGTGTCGAAAAAGCCCTGTCAAGTTCCAGGAAATGGCATTTCGTTTTCTTCGTTTAAAGACAACGTGTTGATTCCGCCATTTCAACGTGTTGCGTTTGAGGTTTCAACACGTTGTCTTTCTTCTTGGGTTGAGGGGTGGTGAGCGAGG
>JAEEGF010862713.1_pt1 | contig 30819 bp, 25 predicted proteins | sample 9134171 | NCBI WGS metagenome assembly JAEEGF01 (sample SAMN16246542, study PRJNA631951) | gut metagenome | biome: gut microbiome; feature: rumen; material: AP-attached | host: Bos | place: Iran: Karaj | collected 2018-10 | reverse complement strand
CGGATTCGAACCAACGACCCCGAGATTACAAATCACGTGCTCTGGCCAACTGAGCTAAAGAGGCTTCTCAAAGCAGCCGTTCTCTGTTTCAGATTTACGACCTGTCGGAAAACGGCTGCAAAGTTACGACTTATTTTTGAATTACCAAAACTTTTCCAAGATTTTTTTAGTAATTTCTCAATTTTTCCTTGAATTTCTGCAGTTGAGCCCTCATGGAGTCGACGCAAAGGTCGATACTTTCCTCAAAAGAGTCGCTGGTCTTCTCTACGAACAGCGTACTTCCTGGTACTGCCACAGACAGGCTTGCTTCCTTATTCTGGGCGGTGGCGGGCTTCACAACTTTCAATTGCACCTCTACTTTCTGTATGTCCTCAAATGATTTTTCCAACTTGGCGACCTTCTTTTCGATGAACGCCTCTAACTTCTCGGTGGCGTCGAAATGAATCGACTGAATCTTAATTTCCATAGTCACTCCTATTCTTTAATAGTTATTAAATAAGGTTAGGCCCTAGGGTGGGCTTCTTTGTAAACTCGTTTCAGCTGCTCGAACGTGGTGTGCGTATAGATCTCTGTAGTATTTAGACTCTCATGGCCCAACAGTTTCTGCACGCTCTCCAGTCCTGAGCCGTTATTCAGCATGGCTGTCGCAAAGCTATGTCTCAGCACATGGGGCGACCGCTTCTTGAGAGTAGTGAACCCTGTCAAGCTATTCCTGACGATAGTCTGCACACTCTCGCGACCTATCCGCTCACCGCGCCTGCTCAAGAACAGTGCCGGCGAATGGCGCTCTACCTCCTCATCGCGAACTGATTGGTAACTACGCAACGATGCAGCCAGCTCCTCACCGAAGGGGACAATGCGCTGCTTGTCACGCTTGCCAGTCACCTTCAACTGCATAGACGAAAAGTCGACATCATCATCGTTTAACCCAACCAACTCCGCCAGACGAATTCCTGTTTCGTAGAATAATAATAATATGGTACGCGCGCGCACACTAATATAATCAGACTTCCAGTTCTTCTCGTCCAGCAGACTGTCCATCTCAGCCTCACGCACGAACTGTGGTAGCGGTTTTGACTTCTTGGGCCCTGTGACGCTATGCGAAGGATCGCAATCCACCAAATGGCGCGAAAGGGCAAACCGATAAAACGAGTGGACTGCACTCAGTCCCAAGTTCACCGTCGTGGGCTTCTTACCCTGATCCATCAGGTGTTCCACCCAGCCCCTCACCATATCGGTATCGGCCGTCTGCAACGAAAGACAATCGTCCACCTCCTGAATGTACGTCTCGAAATCGAGTAGATTCTCTTCGTACAACTGCACTGTTCGAGGGCTTCTATTCCGCTCGTAGCGCAGGTAATTCAGGAACTGGTCGATCATCATAAACGTTACCTTTGATAATTCGGCAACGAATTTACGGAAAAATATTCAATCCACCAAATTTTTCGAGGATTTTTTTATTCCTCGCTGGCACGGAGCTTCTGTACGTAAATGGCGTGCTCCATCTTCAGGCGTTTCAGAACAGAGGGTTTGTCAAACTGCTGACGACGGCGCAACTCCTTTACGACACCAGTCTTCTCATACTTTCTCTTGAACTTCTTGAGGGCCTTTTCAATGTTCTCGCCTTCTTTTACAGGTACAATAATCATTTTGCTTTTGCTTTAAATTTTAATTGTTAAACTTAGTGCTTCGGGCCGAGGGCCACGAAAAGCGGGTGCAAAGTTACAACTTTTTTACGAACCAAGCAAATATTTCACTAATTTTCTTTAAAAACCCAAGTTTACAGGGCGGAACAAGCCTGCCGCAACCATTCCACTTCGTCAGCACCAAGATGCGGCGACAGACGGTCGAATACCATCTGGTGATAGTCGTTCAACCAGCCTATCTCCTCCTGCGTCAGTTGCTCGCGGATGATGGGGCGCTTATCGATGGGACAGAGCGTCAGCGACTCAAACTGCAGGAACTTGCCAAACTCCGTTTCCTTGTAAGGCACAATCAACAAGGTATTCTCGATACGGGCACCACAACGGCCTGGCAGGTAGATACCAGGCTCGTCGGTGATGGTCATGCCTTCCACCAAAGGGGCAGGCTTCCATTCCATGCGAAACTGATGAGGACCTTCGTGAACATTCAGGTAGGTACCCACGCCATGTCCCGTACCATGCAGGTAGTTCAGTCCGTGACGCCACATCGCCTCACGAGCCAGGATATCAATCTGCGTACCACTGGCACCGCTTGGGAACTTGCATAGTTCTATTCGGATGTGGCCTTTCAGTACCAGCGTGTAGATGAGCCGTTCCTCATCGGTCATCGGGCCGAGGGCGATGGTACGGGTAATGTCGGTCGTGCCGTCCAAATACTGCGCACCGCTGTCTAACAAGAGCAGACCATGAGGTTCCAGCGGGATATCAGTCTCAGCTGTTGCCTCATAATGGACGATGGCGGCGTGCGCACCGTAGCCCGCGATGGTGTCGAACGAAATGTCGCGATAGAGGGGCTGCTCGGCACGGAGGGCCGTCAGCTTGCGATCAATGGATAGTTCGGTCTCATGGGACTTATGGGGATCATAGGGCTCATGGGTCTCATAGGTCCCATAGGCCTCATCAAGCCACTTCAAGAATTTCACCATTGCGATGCCGTCTTTCAGCATCGCCGACCTAAAACACGCTATTTCCGTGGGGTTCTTAACGGTTTTCATCCGCTTCACGGGCGATTCTTCCTCTACCTTTTCACGGGTAACCATCTGGTAAAGAGCGCCATTCACCTCGTCGGGGTCTATCAGAATGTTATACTCGAAGTAGTCCTTCAGACCGCGGGTGACGTTCTCGTAGTCGTCCACCTTAATACCCTCAGCCTGCAGGTAAGCCGAGACCGCAGGCGTCAGCTTCACCTTATTAATATATAGCGTGGCATCCTTCGTCGAAATCAGCAAGTAACTGACAAAAACGGGATTGCAATGGACATCTGTGCCACGCAGGTTCAGCGTCCAGGCAATGTCGTCGAGGGCCGACATCAGCATGCCGTCGGCATGTTTCTCACGCAGGGCCTTGCGGATACGGACAATCTTCTCATGACAACTCTCGCCGGCATACTCCAGCGGATAAATCTCTACTTTATTATCGGGGATGGCGGGACGGTCATGCCAAATCTGGCACAGCGGGTCAAAGTTGGTGCGCAGCGTGAAGCCACCCTCCTTCTTTAACTCTGCCTTCAGTTCTTTCACGGCATTGGCCGAAGAACACCAGCCGTCGATACCGACCTCGGTAGAGGGAGTACTGAAAATGGAAGACTGATGATTGAGCCACTGAGCAATGGTAGGCGTCCCCTCCATCTTCAGTTTCATCAACTGAAACTCGGTACCCTTCAACTGCTCCTCTGCAGCAATGAAGTAGCGGGAGTCCGTCCATAGGGCGGCACTATTCATCGTGACAACAGCAGTTCCGGCGGAACCGTTAAAACCGCTGATGAATTCACGACCCTTCCAATGGTCGGGCACATACTCGCCCTGATGGGGATCGGTACTGGGGAAGATAAACGCAGCAAGGTGCTCTCTCTGCATCACCTCGCGAAGATCTTGTAATCGTTGTTGGATGATATTCATAGTTTAAGGCATTATAACGGTATTTCGATGGTTAGCCGCCGATGACAACACGGAGTCCGTGTGACTCCAACTGCTGCCGGCAGCGTTGCAGGGTCTCTTCCGAGGGAACTGCCATCGGGTAACCCTGCGGATTATAGGGTGTAGGGGGCATCATGCGGCGATGCTTATCCTTGCCCACGTCGTGGTAGGGTAAAAGGTGAAGGGTGAGTGGTGCGCTCGAACCTGTTCGCTTTGCCTGCAAAGGAGAGTAAAGGATGGAAAGCGAAGAGAGGAAACGGGCGGTCGCCTCGATGTTCTCTTCATCAGCATTGACACCCTCGATAAGAGGAATGCGGATGCGGAAATTATGGCCAGTCTCAGCCACGCGACGTATATTTTCAAGAATCAGTTCATTGCCCACTCCCGTATAGCGGCGATGCTTTTCCGAGTCCATCAGCTTCAGGTCTATCAGCAACAGTTCGCACTCGGCAGCCACAGCGTCTACCACCTCCGGTTTGGCATAGAGCGATGTGTCAACGGTACGGTGGAACCCGCGTCGCCCTAACTCACGCAGAATCGCCAATGTATCCTCCGGATGCATCAGCGGTTCGCCGCCACAGAGGGTCACCCCTCCCCCACTGTTCTCCATTACGGCGCGTTCCTTCTCCACCTCAGCCATCAGCTCGTCCATCGCATACTCACGACCACACAGTTCGCGGGCGGTGGTGGGACAGTCATCGACCGTGAACCCCGGCTCGTTGCACATGCCGCAACGGATACACTTCGACTGCTTGAAGAGCACCTGCGGCTCGCTCGCCCACCCCTCTGGGTTGTGGCACCACACGCAACGCAACGGACAGCCCTTTATGAAAAGAGTTGTCCGGATGCCTGGCCCATCGTTGATGGCATAGCGTTTGATGTCGAATATATACATTTCCCGTAACTATTTGGATGCAAAGTTAGCATATTTCTTCCTAACTCCCACACAAGGAAAGCGTTAAAGAATCTAAAAGAGCGCAGGAAGCCTTGAACACAACCTGCCGCAAACCGGGAGTGAGGACAAGGTAAACGGGGAGCGAGGACAAGGTAAACGGGGAGTAAAGCCGTACCTTTCTTGTTCGCAGCGGGCGGGGATAATATCAGCAGCGGACGCTGCCGATAACAGCAGCGGGCGGGGAAATAATCAGCAGCTGCCGCTGCGTACCGATTTTAATCAAAGATAAGCGAAGCTAATACTCTTCGTTCTCAGTGCGGGCGATGATCTCGTTCTGCAGTTGGGGGGTCATATCGTTGAAGTAGTCGCTGTAGCCTGCCACGCGCACCAACAGGTCGCGGTATTCCTCAGGATGCTGCTGGGCATCGTGCAGGGTGGCGGTATCGACGATATTGAACTGTATGTGGTGACCGCCGAACTTGAAGTAGGTGCGGATGAGCGAAGCTAACTTCTTTTGGTCTTCGTCGCGTTTCAGCAGTTGCGGTACAAAGCGGACATTGAGCAGCGTGCCGCCACTCTTTGTCTGGTCGAGTTTGCCAAGCGATTTGATAACCGCCGTAGGGCCGTGGGTGTCGCTGCCGTGAGCTGGCGACGTGCCGTCGCTGATGGCGAAGTGCGCAAAACGTCCATTAGGCGTAGCTCCGCAGACCGAGCCGAAATAGTTGTGGCAGGTCGTCGAGAGCATGTTCAACTGTGTCCGTCCGCCACGAGTATTAGGTCTTCCCTCGATGGCTTTCACCAAGTCGTCATAGACACGGACGGCGATGGTGTCGGCATATTCTTCATCGTTACCAAAGAAGGGCGTGTGGTTGCGGATGTACTGGCGTTTCACTTCCTCACCCTCCCAATTCTTCCTACAGGCCTCCAATACCTCATCCATCGTGTAGCGTTGGTCCTCGAAGACGTGTTTCTTCAAGGCGGTGAAGCAGTCGGTAATGGTACCGAGTCCCGTACATTGGATATACGTGGTGTTGTAACGGGCACCACCACTATAGTAGTCGCGGCCTTTCTCGATGCAGTCGTCGATATAGAGGCTGAGGAAAGTGGCAGGGGCGTAGAGCGAGAACATACGCTCGATGTAGTTGTTGACGCTGAGCTTCAGGTTGACGAAATAGACCATCTGACGATGCCAGGCTTCGTAAAGTTCCTCGAAGGAATTGAACGTTCGCGGGTCGCCAGTCTCCAAACCGAGCAGCTTGCCCGTCTCAGGGTCGATGCCGTTGTTCAGCGTTATCTCCAAAATCTTTGGCGTATTCAGGTAGCCCGTCAGCAGATAGGCCTCCTTGCCAAAGGCACCCACCTCGATGCAGCCTGAGCAGCCGCCCTCGCGGGCATCCTCCAAGGTCTTTCCCTCGCGCACGAGTTCCTTAATATAGGTATCGGGATTGAAGATGCTCGGATAACCGTGTCCTTGGCGGATGACCTTAATACCCTCCAACAAGAAGTCGTCGGGCGTATTCTCAGCTATGTGTATCGAGAGGCCAGGCTGCAACTGGTGCAGCTCTTCCTGAATCTCCAATATCATATATGAAAGCTCGTTGGCAGCACTCTTACCTTCGCGGTCAACACCGCCGATGTTGATGTTGGTGAAGTCATTGTACGTGCCACTCTCCAGAGCCGTAACGCCCACCTTCGGAGGCGCCGGCTGGTTGTTGAACTTAATCCAGAGGCACGACAGCAGTTCCTTCGCATCGTCGCGGGTCAGCGTTCCATCGGCCATTCCCTTTTCATAGAACGGCCACAGATGCTGATCGATATGTCCAGGATTCATCGAGTCCCAGCCATTCAGCTCCGTCACCGTACCCAAGTGTACGAACCAATACATCTGGATGGCTTCCCACAGGTCGCGGGGAGCATGAGCAGGCACCCAGCGGCAAACTGAGGAAATTTTCTCCAGTTCCTTCTTACGCTGCTCATTGGTCTCGCTGGCTGCCATCTGCTCAGCTAACTCCGCATGCCTTTCAGCAAAGAGAATGGCAGCGTCGCACGAGATAGCCATCGCCTCCAGTTCCTGCTGCTTGTCGGTAGCCTCGGGATCATTGATATAGTCGAGGCTTTTGATCTTCGCCTCTATGCGGGCCTTCACGTCCAACAGCCCCTCGTGGTACATTTTGCCGTCCATCGCCGTATGGCCTGCGGCGCGCTGCTCCATAAACTCCGTGAATACACCAGCGTGGTAGGCCTCCTCCCACTCCTTCGAGACGTGGTTGAAAATACGCTCACGTTGCGTCTTACCCTTCCAGTAGGGAATGACCTCACGCTCGTAGGTATCGATGTCCTCCTGCGAGATGGTGTAGCGCTGTAGCTCGCGCTCGTTCAGCGTATGCAGGTCCTCTACGGAGTGGCAGGTCAGCTCGGGGAACGTCGGCACAGCCTTGGGCAACGGGCCACGTTCACCTACAATCAGCTCGTCAGAACCTATATAGATCGTTTTCTTCTTACAAATTTCATAGAAGTTACGGGCACGCAGCACGGGTGTCGGCATCGTGCCGTAATGCTCTTTATAGAACGCCGTCTCTATCAGCGCCCGCTCTATCGAGAGCGTCGTCGGCGTATCGAAATTCTCTTGGCGCAGGCGGCGAATACGATCGTTCATGCCGCCAAGGTTCTCTGGGTATTTGATGCTGTAGTTCATTTCAACTTTTCACTTCTCACTGGCCTTTAGCCGCATAGACATCCTCAATAGTCATAGGCTTCTTGATGGTTCCTAAGAGGCGGGCACCGTCTTTGGTTATTACATAGTTCAGCTCGTTGCGCAGACCGGTAAAGTCGCGCCAAGGCTTCAATTTGTCGTAGCAGATGAAGTCGCGGAACTGGCCCTCAGCCTCCCACTTATCCATCAGTTCGGGGATGAAGTAGATGCCTGGTTCGACCGTGAAGACGAAGCCCGGCTCCAGCGGACGGGCTAAGCGCAGCGACTTGAAGCCGAACTGCGTGGACTTCTGCGTACCCTCGGCATAACCCACGTACTGCTCGCCCAGATTCTCCATGTCATGCACGTCGAGGCCCACCATATGGCCCAATCCGCAGGGAAAGAACAGAGCGTAGGCCCCTATCTCGGCAGCCTCAGCGGGGTCACCCTTCATCAGCCCCAGTTCTTTCATGCCACGTGCAATCTCCGTAGCGGCGGCGATGTGAGCCTCGCGGAAGGGACGGCCGGGCTGCAACTTGTCGACGGCGGCCCAGAAGCTGCGCAGGTGGATGTTATAGACCTCAGCCTGACGATAGGTGAACCGCTCGCCAACGGGCATCGACGACGAGAGGTCGCCTGCATAGTGAGAACGGGTCTCGGCTCCAGCGTCGAGCAGAAAGATGTCGCCGTCCTTTAGTTCGTGGATAAAACCGTGGTTGTGGAGCACCTGCCCTTGTACGGTGGCGATGGTGGGGAAAGCCAACGCTCCCCCATGGCGGCAAGCCACTTCCTCAACGACGGCAGCCACCTCACTCTCATGAATGCCCGGACGGACGGTGCGGTAAGCTGCCAAGTGCATCTCGGTGCTCAGGTCGACGCTCTCCTCTATCAGACGCAGTTCCTCCTCATCCTTATGGTTGCGCTGGCTGACGATGGCCTTGATGAAGGGCACACTGGCCTGCGACGGCTGTGCGGCAGGCTCCACGCCCAAGAGTTCCCAAAGCCACACGCGGTGGTCACCACGGTAGGGCGGCAGGAAATGCAGCACCTGGCCCCTTGCACGGGCCTTGTCAAGATAGTTCTTTAGTTCACCCATGGGCAGCGTCTTGCTAATACCCACCACCTCGGCCTTCTCGCGGAGCGACGGCTGAGTACCTGTCCACACAATGTCGTCGATGGTCAGTTCGTTGCCAAAGACAATCTCTGTGTCGTTATCCACATCGATGACTGCGGCTAAGCCGGCATAGTCCAAACCAAAGTAATAGAAGAATGTCGAGTCCTGACGGAAGCGGTAAGTATTGTCGGCATAGTTCATGCCCACCTCATCGTTGCCAAGGAAGAGCAGCAGTCCGCTGGCCATGTCGCGCTTCAACTGAGCTCGACGGCGGATATAGGTTTCCTTCTTCATCGTTTTGCTATTTAGAGTTTACAAAGGTACGAATAAGATGGCAAAAACAATTGCTGTTAACTCCTTTTAACTCCTTTCGCTACTTATACTCCCCAAAATATAGTATCTTTGCACCACGAATCTAATTTAACATCAACAAAACATGGCAACATTAACAAACGACAAACTAGTTATCGTCGGCGCAGCTGGCATGATTGGTTCAAACATGGCTCAGTCGGCTCTAATGATGGGGCTGACAAGTGAAATCTGTCTGTACGACGTTTTCTCTCCCGAGGGTGTAGCCGAAGAGATGCGTCAGAGTGGCTTCGACGATGTGAATATCGTGGCTACGACCGATGCTGAAGAGGCATTTAAGGGCGCTAAGTATATCATTTCCTCCGGTGGTGCTCCCCGTAAGGCTGGTATGACCCGTGAGGATTTGCTCGCCGGCAACTGCAAGATTGCTGAGGAGCTTGGCCAGAACATCAAGAAGTTCTGCCCCGACGTGAAGCACGTCGTCATTATCTTCAACCCCGCCGACCTCACCGGTTTGGTAACCCTGCTGTACTCCGGTTTGAAGCCTGGACAGGTAACCACCCTCGCCGGTCTGGACACCACCCGTCTACAGTCGGCTTTAGCCAAGAAGTTCGGTGTGATGCAGAACGAGATTACCGGTTGCGCTACCTATGGTGGCCATGGTGAGCAGATGGCAGTATTCGGAAGCCATGTGGAGATCAAGGGTCGCAAGCTGACAGACATCATCGGTACTGCAGAGTTCCCTGCCGAGGAATGGGAGCAGATGAAGATTGACGTCACCAAAGGCGGTGCCAAGATTATTGAGCTCCGTGGCCGCTCTTCGTTCCAGAGCCCTGCATATCTCTCTGTTGAGATGATCCGTGCAGCCATGGGTGGTGAGCCTTTCCGTTTCCCCGTTGGCACTTACGTAAAAACCGACAAGTACGACCACATCATGATGGCCATGAAGACCACCATGACAGCCGAGGGTGCCAAGTTCGAGGTTCCTCAGGGCACTGCCGAGGAGAACGCAAAACTTGACCAGAGCTACGAGCACCTGTGCAAGATGCGTGACGAACTTGTTACGCTGAACATCGTGCCCCCCATTTCGGAATGGAGCAAGATTAACCCCAACCTGTAACACATCAGACTACGAATTACACACGTTTGACCTTGGTCGGAATTACACAAATAGATAATGGCTTTAATTAAAAGTTATCGCGGTCTCGCCCCCAAATGGGGACGAGACTGTTATTTTAGCGAAAACGCTACCATCGTTGGCGATGTCACCATGGGTGACGAATGTTCTGTTTGGTTCAATGCTGTCGTTCGCGGCGACGTGGCCCCTATTACCATCGGCAACTGTACGAACATTCAAGACGGTTCCTGCGTACACGTTACCCACGAAACAGGGCCAACGCATATCGGCAACTATGTAACCATCGGTCATAATGTTACAGTCCATGCCTGCACCATCCACGACAACGCTCTCATCGGCATGGGCTCCACCCTGCTAGACGGCTGCGAAATCGGAGAAGGCTCCATTGTTGCTGCTGGTGCCCTCGTCCTACAAAACACAAAGATTCCTGCTGGCGAGATATGGGGTGGTGTGCCTGCCAAGTACCTCAAGCCCGTAAGACCTGGTCAAACCGACAACGCCAAGCATTACGTAGCTTACTCGAAATTCTATTTGGAAGAAGAATGAAGGGTTGCGACAACGTACTCTGATTGGGAACCGATGCGGAATTTACCGCCCCATATACCGATGCCGCTGGATATATAGAAGCGGGTGCTGCCAAGACGATACTCGCCCCATGAGCACTCATAGACATAATCGGTAATCCAGGAGATGGGCCATATCTGTCCGCGATGGGTGTGCCCACTGAGTTGAAAGTCTACACCGGCAGCTTCTGCACGATCAAGATGGTAGGGCTGATGATCGAGGACAATGGTATAAGTCTGACTATTGTCTTTTGATTGTTGGAGGGTGGCTATTTGCGGTTTGCAGACAAGTGCGGAAAGAGGCTTACGCCGTCTGTTCGTACGGTCGTCACGACCTATGACGACAATAGAGGAATCAATAACAGAAACTTCGTCAATGAGCAGATGGATACCAGCATCGTGGTAGAACTTTCTTGCAGTAGAATTGCCTGCATAGAACTCATGATTACCCAGACAAGCATAAACGGGAGCCTGTAGGCGATGGAACTCATCGGCCATTTGTTCTTCTATAAGTGGACGCATAGAGCCGTCTATGATATCACCGGCAATGAGGACGAAGTCGGGTTTCTCCGCGTTAACAAGGTCTATCCAGCGTGCCAATTCCTTCCGAGGGTTGTGATAGCCTATATGCAAGTCGCTAAGCATCACTATTTTGTAATCTCTTGCCAATGGCTTATCAGTTGGCAGGTCAAGCATTACGCGTACCTTATTATTATAATGTACATTTCCATAGACGAAAATGCTGACCATAAGAACAACAATTGCCATAGTGGTGTAGGTGTTGTGATAGAGCCACGAGCTTGGTACAAGACGGACAAGGCGCCCAATGTCGAGCACGAGAAACGTTATGACGAGATACATCATGACGAAGATACTAGAGGTAGCTACCTCATAACACACCTGAGCCAAAGGCAGAGGCAGTGAATCAAACCGCCGACCGAAGTTTAGGAACAACAGCAGGAACGAACCGAAGAGTAATACCAGCACCAACAGTCTCCAAACTGTGGAAAGCGGAAGTAGCGTCCACAAATGCCATGAAATATAGGCGATACCAAGAAGCGGCAGCACCATGAACATCATCATCCACATAAGTTTCATGTCATAGTTCAGCAGCAGCGAGGATTTTTCCCGTGGCTCCTGCCCTTTTCTTCACATAGTCACCAGCGGCATGTCCTGCCTGTTGCAGGGCAGCCTCGTCAGACGAGAAACGATCCATGATGCTACAGAAGTCGTCATAGTCTTTAATCTCAAGTCCGCCACCACATGATTTGAGTTCCTGTGCTTCCTGGAATTTCTGGTTCTCGGGACCGAAGATAACGGGCTTACCCCAAACTGCAGCCTCCACAGTATTGTGAATACTAACACCAAAGCCTCCACCAACATAGCATACGGTAGCATAGCGGTAGATGCTGGAGAGCAGACCAAAGCAGTCAACGATCAATACTCTAGCATCTCGACAATTAGCAATGGTTCGTTGATTGTTGGCAATATCGGTATAACGCACAACCGCATTATCATCGAGTTTTCCAATAATCTGTTGTAGATGATCTTCAGCAATAACGTGAGGAGCGATAATGAGTTTCCAGCCAGGATGTTCCTTAAAGTATCGAATAAAGATATCCTCGTCAGGCGGCCACGAAGAACCCGCAACAAACACCCTGGGAGCATCTTGGACAAAAGCCTCCACCATGGGCAGTTCCTTGGCCTGCTCCTTGATCTGTAGCACACGGTCAAAGCGGGTATCGCCCACTATCGTAACTTCCCTGATGCCTATTGTTGCTAATAATTGCCTGCTAACCTCATTCTGCACAAAGAAATGGGTAAAGCACTTTAACACACGACCATACTGACGCCCATACCATTTAAAGAACACCTGATCGGGACGAAATATGGAGCTAACGCTGTAAGTAGGCACACCGCGGTGCTTCAGGATATGGAGGTAGTTGTACCAAAACTCATACTTGATAAAGAAAGCCATCACAGGACGTATGGTACGTAGGAAGCGGCGGGCATTGGTAATTGTGTCCAAGGGCAGGTAGCAGATAATATCGGCTCCCTGATAATTCTTGCGCACTTCGTAACCTGATGGCGAGAAGAAAGTCAGAAGAATCTTGTACTCAGGATGGTCTCGACGCAACTGCTCCATCAGCGGTCGTCCCTGTTCGAACTCTCCGAGCGAGGCAGCGTGAAACCACACGTACTGTGCCGAGGGGTCTACCTTTTCGCGCAGGATGCGAAACGCATCGCGCTCACCACGCCACATCTTCCGTACCTTTTCATTGAACAGGCTATAGACGGCAACGCCCAATAGGTAGAGGTATATGAACAGGTTATAAATCATCAGCCTAAGACTTCTATCGCACGTTTCATTCTTCTGATGGTTTCCTCCTTGCCGAGGAAGGCAGAGATATCGAACATACCAGGACCTTTACCCTCACCAACGAGAGTCAGACGCCAAGCATTCATTATGTTGCCGAGTTTATACTCCTTCTGTTCTATCCACTGGTGGACAATCTGCTCCTGATTCTCCAACGAGAAGTCGTCGATGCCCTCAAGCACACCGATAAGCTCTGTCAGTTGCTGAGCCGAGTCTTCTTTCCACCGCTTCTTGGCCGTTTTCTCGTCATACTCCGTCGGAGCTTCGAAGAAGAACGAACACAGAGGCCACAACTCTTTGACAAACGAGACGCGGTCCTTCATCATCTCACAGACCTTCGTCACTCGCTCCAGCGTTTCCTGCGGACAGTGCTGTTGCACCTCAGGCAGCCACAACTGGGCAATTTCCTCGGCACTCTTCTTAAGAATATACTCGTGATTGAACCAAATACCCTTGTCGTAGGCGAACTTCGCACCAGCTTTCGAGCACTTCGCAATGTCGAACAACGGCACTAGCTCTTCGAGTGTGAAGAGCTCCTGCTCCGTACCGGGATTCCAGCCCAGCAGGGCAAGGAAGTTGATGACGGCCTCGGGAAAGTAGCCATCCTCGCGGTAACCGCGACTCACGTCGCCCGTCTTTGGGTCGTGCCACTCTAATGGGAACACGGGGAATCCCAGACGATCGCCGTCACGCTTTGACAGTTTTCCCTTGCCGTCGGGTTTAAGCAGCAGCGGCAAGTGGGCAAACTGCGGCATGGTGTCAGCCCATCCGAAGGCCTCGTAAAGCAGCACGTGGAGAGGTGCCGAGGGTAGCCATTCCTCACCTCGTATGACGTGGGTAATCTCCATCAGGTGGTCGTCAACAATATTAGCCAGATGGTAGGTGGGCAGTTGGTCGGCACTCTTGTAAAGAACCTTGTCATCTAATATGTCGGTCTTTACACGTACTTCACCACGGATTAGATCGTTGACAAGCACTTCACGGCCAGCCTCAATCTTGAAACGAACAACATATTGCTTGCCATCAGCAATGAGCTGATCCACCTCATCCTTGGGAAGGGTAAGAGAGTTGCGCATCTGGCCGCGGGTGTGCGAATCGTACTGGAAGTTCTGGATTTCCTGACGCTTCTGCTCCAGTTCCTCGGGGGTGTCGAAGGCAATGTATGCCTTGCCGGCATCGAGCAGCTGCTGCACATACTTCTTATAGATGTCGCGGCGCTCGCTCTGACGGTACGGTCCCTTGTCGCCACCAAAGGAGACGCCCTCGTCGAACTTAATGCCGAGCCACTTGAAACTCTCGATGATATACTCCTCGGCGCCAGGCACGAAACGGTTCGAGTCAGTATCCTCGATACGGAATACCAAGTCGCCGCCATGCTGCTTGGCAAACAGGTAATTATACAATGCGGTACGCACACCGCCAATATGCAAAGCCCCTGTCGGACTTGGGGCAAAACGCACTCTTACTTTTCTTTCTGACATATCTTTTCTTGAAATTTTGTGCAAAGATACAAATTTATTATGAATTATTAATTATGAAATATGAATTATTTTCGTAACTTTGCACCGTAAAGTTCTGGAAAAAATGAAAAATATACAAAACACAGAGGAAGGCTACTGGCAGAAAATGCTCATCACAGCCCTCATTGTAATAGGCACTATCGCCCTCATCGTATGGGCTATGCCACGCGACAAGGAGACCAACTTTAAAGTAGAACGAGGCAAGCCATGGCGCTATGCCGACTTCACGGCTCCTTTCGACTTCCCCATCTACAAAAGCGATGAGCTAATAAAAAAGGAGCGCGACAGCCTGACAAAGACATTCGAGCCCTACTACAACTATAATCCTTCGACGGGAACCAACCTTATCAAGCAATTCAAGCAAGATTATCCCAACGGCATTCCGGGGATTCCTGCGGGTAGCATCGAAGTTATTACCAGCCATCTGCAACAACTGTACGAGCAGGGCATCATGAACTCTTCCGAGCACAACAAATTGCGCAAGGACACAACCAAGTTCATACGTATTGTTAACGGGAAAAGAGCTACCACAGTTTCCGTCAACAACATTTACTCTACCGTCGGTGCCTATGAAAAGCTATTTGCCGACCCTGTTCTTGCTGCCAACCGCGAGCAGTTAGCAAAATGTAACCTTAATGATTACATCATGGCTAATCTTACATATGATAAAGAGCGTAGTGAAGCAGGACTTGAAGACATTATCAGTAGTATACCACTAGCCAACGGAGTAGTTCAACGCGGAGAAAAAATTATCGATCGCGGGGGCATCATCGACGATCACTCCTACGATATATTGGAGTCGTATTTCCGTGAAAGCAAACGCAGGCAGAAGGACGATGTGCAGCTCAGCTACATCATTTTAGGTGAGATCATCTACGTTGGCATTCTCATTATCTGTTTCACCATTTATCTACGGATGTTCCGTCTTGACTACTACGAAAAGCCACGATCCATGGGCATGATATATGCACTGATACTGCTATTCTCCGTGGTGGCATCGCTAATGGTAAGCCATAACGTGCTTCACATCTATATCATACCTTTCGCTATGGTGCCCATCTTCATACGTGTGTTCATGGATTCACGGACTGCTTTTATGGCACACACAACACAGATATTAATCTGTGCAGCTGTGCTACAGCACCCTCTAGAGTTCATCGTCGTAGAAGAGGTGGCAGGATTGGTGGCCATATTCTCCTTGCGAGAACTCAGCAGTCGTTCGCAGCTTTTCTGGACAGCAGCGCTCATTGCAGGCTCCACCATGCTGGCCAACCTGTCACTCGATTGGATACGCGACAACGACATTACTCAGATTGATTATAGCGAATTCAACTACCTGCTCATCAACGGTCTGTTGCTATTCTGTTCCTATCCCCTACTCTATATCATCGAGAAGACATTCAATTTCACGTCGAACATCACGCTCATCGAGCTGTCAGACATGAACAAGGAACTGCTGCGCCGGATGAGTGAGGTAGCTCCAGGAACTTTCCAACACTCCATCCAAGTTGGCAACCTCGCTGCTGAGATTGCCAATAAGATTGACGGTAAGAGCCAGTTGGTGAGAACGGGTGCACTTTACCACGATATCGGTAAAATCATGAACCCCATCTACTTCACAGAGAATCAGGCTGGCATAAACCCCCATGAAGGAAAAACCTATGTGGAGAGTGCACAAATGCTTATAGGGCATGTCACCGAAGGTTTGAAATTGGCAGAGAAACATAACCTGCCCGATGTCATCAAGGAGTTCATTGCCACACATCACGGACTTGGCAAGACTAAATATTTTTACATCAAACAGAAGAATGAATTCCCTGAAGAAGAAGTCGATGACCTGCTGTTCACCTACCCTGGTCCTAATCCTTTTACCAAGGAACAGGCAATCCTCATGATGGCTGATGCCGTAGAGGCCGCCTCACGATCGCTGAAAGAATATACGGAACAAAATATCCGTGAATTAGTGAACCGCATTATCGACACTCAAGTCGACGAGGGGTATTTCCGTGAATGTCCAATTACTTTCCGCGATATACAGTATGCTAAGACCGTGCTTATAGAGAAGTTGAAGACCATTTACCATACCCGCATCAGCTATCCAGAGCTCAAGAAATGAACAGGTTCCACAGTTTTCTCGTTTGGCTCAGGCGCATAGGCCATTGCCGCGGATTTGGCATACAGTCGCCCAACGACTACCGGCTGGTACGTTATGTCATTAACGAGCATTGGCCTTATTATCAATACGACACACTAGGGCTGGACGACAATTGGCAAAGGAAGAAATTGGGGAAGCTGTATTTCAGGCTAGCCAACTGGCGACAGCCATCTGTTATTACCACCGACGACTACCAAGACTACTTTGCTGCAGGTTGTCGAAAAGCCATATTCGGTGAGGCAGCAGAGTTGGTACGAATCTCAATGGAGTCTGACTGCTGGCAGCAGCAGTTATACGATCTTTATAATAAGGTCGACGAGCACACGGTACTCATTGCGGAGGCCATCTGGAAAAACAAGGAGGCATGGCGTATAATTACCACCGACGAACGCACAGGAGTGACCTTCGACCTTTACTACTGCGGCATCGTGCTATTTGAAAAGAAACGTACAAGAATCAATTATATCATTAACTTCTGACCACTATGAAGATTACGAAAGTTTATACCCGTACAGGTGACAAGGGAATGACAAGCCTTGTTGGAAACGTACGAATCAAGAAAAGCGACATCCGCCTGGAAGCATATGGCACCATTGATGAACTAAGCGCCCATCTGGGACTGATAGTATCCATGCTGCCCGAAAGTGAGGAACGCACCAATATTATCCGAATACAAAACAATTTGTTCAACGTATGCACCCATCTGGCCACCGACCAAAGCCAAACCCCACTCTATCCCTCAGCACACCTGGCCGATGGGGAATTAGAATTTCTTGAATCAGAAATAGACCGTCTGATGGCCCTTCTGCCAGAACGCCAAGGCTTCATTCTCCCAGGAGGCACGCAAGCTGCCGCACAGACTCATGTGGCACGGACTGTGTGCCGCAGAGCCGAACGTAGGATAGCAGCCTTATCAGAGATAGCAGAAGTTGGTCCGGAAATGCAGCAATACGTGAACAGATTGAGTGATTATCTGTTCGTTTTGGCTAAAATAATAAATTTTAACAGCGGACAACAAGAAATAATATGGCAAAATGCTTGCAAGTAAGAAAAAAATGATTACTTTTGCGGCCAAATTAGAAACCATTAAACAAAAAGACTATGTATTGGACACTGGAATTAGCATCAAAACTGGAAGACGCTCCTTGGCCCGCAACCAAGGAAGAACTTATAGACTACGCCATCCGATCAGGCGCTCCCCTCGAAGTTTTGGAGAACCTTCAGGAGATTGAAGACGAGGGCGATGTATATGAAAGCATTGAGGATATATGGCCTGATTATCCCACCAAAGAAGACTTTCTGTTCAACGAGGATGAGTATTAGGCGGTAAACTTTCGTCTATCCAATTAAATATCAGCGAGATAAACAAATAAACTTTGCTTATCTCGCTGGTGTTTTTAACACTATTTGCAATAAATCGGGAAAAAACGCGTTATTTAACCGTGTTGAGGCGTTATTCTCTTATAACAATGGTACTGTTTGCGCTGCTTGAAGCCAAAGGACAGTACGACCCATCGTTCAGCCATTATTGGGCGATGGAATCGTCGTTTAATCCCGCTGCAGCGGGCAAAGAGTCAAAGCTGAACGTCACCGGAGCCTACAACATGACGCTGACAGGTTTCGAGAATAGTCCCAAGACCATGTACCTTGCCGCCGACATGCCATTCTACCTGATAGGAACATACCACGGTGTTGGTGTACAGATTATGAATGATGCCATCGGTCTTTTTTCTCATAAGAGATTAGGATTGCAATATGCTTTCAAGCACCGCCTGGCAGGAGGAATAATCAGCATCGGCATACAGGGCGGACTGCTCAACGAGACTTTCGATGGTTCTGGAGTAGACTTGGAAGATTCCGACGACCGTGCCTTTTCCAAGTCATCGGTGACAGGAACCGGCCTTGACCTTAACGGAGGCCTGTACTACCAGCACCGTAAATGGTATGTAGGCATATCAACACTTCATGCTACAGCACCGACCATAGAACTTGGCGAAACCAACGAACTGGCCATCAGCCGTAGTTATTATTTTACAGGTGGATACAATATTCAGCTAAGGAATCCGTTTCTTATGGTACAGACCTCGGTTTTGGGGCGTACAGATGGAGTTGCCTATCGTGGCGATATAACGGCACGACTGAAATACACCCATGAGCAACGGATAATGTATGCCGGCCTCTCCTACAGCCCCACCAACTCGGTCACGCTGTTGGTTGGTGGTCATTTTCACGGCGTCATGGTGGGCTACAGCTACGAAGCCTACACAGGAGCCATCAGTTTGGGCAACGGCAGCCATGAGCTGTTTGTGGGATACCAGACAGACCTCGACCTTCTGAAGAAAGGTAGGAACAAACACCAGAGTGTGAGGATTCTGTAAAGCCCGCCCAAGCCCGCCTAAAGGGAGGGGTGTTTAGAAACAAGAAAAAGTAAAAAATATAATAATTATGAAATGTAACGAGATAAGAAATTCCTGGCTTTTCTGCCTTATGTTCCTTCTTACAGGTTGCTTCGGCAGCAAGGTGGCATCAGGCAGCGGTGGCGAACTGACGGGTTCCAGCGGCCGTGCCTTTTCAGAACCAGCCCCTTATGGTATGGTACTTGTGAAACGAGGTCATTTGCGCATGGGCCTGGAAGAGCAAGACTCTCTATGGGGTAAGCAGACACCGGTAAGGGACATCTCCGTAGACGGGTTCTGGATAGACGACACAGAAATCACAAACTCTGAGTACCGGCAGTTTGTAAACTATGTTCGCGACAGTATTCTGCGTGAGCGTCTGGCCGATCCCAACTATGGCGGTGATGAAACCTATAAGATTGAGGAAGACAAGAACGGCGACCCCATCAAACCCCACTTGAACTGGAAGAAGAGCCTGCCGCGCAAGCCTAATGAAGACGAATTGCGTGCCATTGAGAGTCTCTACGTAACAAATCCCGTAACAGGCGAGAAGATGCTTGATGCCTCGCAGATGAACTACCGTTACGAGATTTACGACTATACAGCTGCCGCATTACGCCGTAACCGTCTGAATCCCGAGGAACGTAACCTGAATACTGACGTGAGTGTCAATCCTGACGAGGTGGTTTGGATTTCGAAAGACACCGCCTACGTTAACGACGAGGGAAAAATCATTCGTGAGACCATCAACCGCCCCTTGAGCGGACCTTGGGACTTCCTTAACACGTACATTATTAATATATATCCCGACACGACGTGCTGGGTGAATGACTTCCCCAATGCCGACAACGAGGTATATATGCGCAACTATTTTTCCAACTTAGCCTACAACGACTATCCTGTGGTGGGTGTCACCTGGGAACAGGCAAATGCCTTCTGTGCCTGGCGCACGGAATACCTGCTGAAAGGCTTGGGACCGGCAGCCCGCTTCGTTCAGCGCTATCGCCTGCCGACAGAGGCCGAGTGGGAGTTTGCAGCCCGCGGCAAGGACGGCACAGAGTTCCCTTGGGAGAATGAAGATGTGGCATCGGGAAAGGGTTGCTTCTTTGCCAACTTCAAACCCGATGACGGCAACTACACCAAGGACGGTAACCTGATTACCTCAAAGGTGGGCATCTACAGCTCTAACACCAACGGTTTGTACGACATGGCTGGCAATGTGGCTGAGTGGACATCTACCATCTACACAGAGGCTGGTGTTGATGCCATGAACGACGTGAACCCCCAGCTAAGCTACAACGCTGCCAAGGAAGACCCCTATCGGTTGAAGAAGAAATCAGTACGCGGTGGTTCCTGGAAAGACCCCGAGAGCTACATCCGTTCGGCATGGCGCTCCAGTGAGTATCAGAACCAGCCACGCTCCTATATCGGTTTCCGTTGTGTGCGCTCTTTGGCAAATACGGTCAGCGAGAAAACCAAACCAGCAAAAGGCTCAAAAAAAAAGTAACCAAGATGGGTGATACTCGTCATAACTTCGGCGGTACCACCATCCACTAACCATCATAAGCAAGATGACAAAGTATAGCAAGTTCAATATTATCTACCGCCTTCAGAAGTGGTTAGACAGTGTTCCCGGCCAGACGTTTATGAACTACGCCTACAGCTGGGGTGCCTCTATCGTGATTCTCGGTACGCTCTTTAAGCTGACACACCTTCCGGGAGCCAACTTCATGTTGTTCCTCGGCATGGGTACCGAGGTGGTGGTGTTCTTCATTGCAGCCTTTGACCGTCCCTTCGACAAAACAGCCGACGGTATGGATCTGGCCACGCATGTAGGAGTGGTGCCAGGAACTACGGATATTAACGTTCCAGAAAACCTGGATTATCCGGAGAGTCCTGAAAAGCCGGATTTCACAGGCACTGGCGGTGCTGGTGGCACTGGAGGTGGTGGCGGAACAGTCATCATCGGTGGTGGCGGAGGCGTCATCGGAGGAGGTGGTGTTATCGGTGGCAATGGCGTTATGGGCGGTGGTACAGCTATACCGCAGGCTAGCGATGCACCGGTAGTCGATACTGAGGCCATTGCAGCCGTGTCGTCATCAGTCACGACAATGGCGGGAGGCACAGTTGCTTCTCCTGTTCCTTCTGTCAACCCCGAGTTGGAAGAGGCTACTGCCAACTATGTAGATGAGTTGAAGCGCCTGACGGAGATGCTTTCGAAGGTGGCTGAGCAGAGCGAGCGCCTGACACGTGACAGCGAGGAGATGGAGAACCTGAACCGCACGCTGACGGGCATCTGCAAGATTTACGAGATGCAGCTTAAGGGCGCCAGCGCACAGATTGGTACCATCGACGAAATCAACGAGCAGACGCGCAAGATGGCCGACCAGATTGCTGAGCTGAACCAAATCTATACGCGTATGATTGAGGCTATGACGGTGAATATGCCCAAAGCCCCATTAGCCCAATAGGCCCCATTTGCCCAATAAGCCTCATAGGTCCCATAGGCCCCATAATAATAAAGGAAAGACAAAATGGCAATAAAGAAAAGACCGGTTTCTCCGCGCCAGAAGATGATCAACTTGATGTATGTCGTCTTGATGGCCATGCTTGCGCTGAACGTCTCTAACGAGGTGCTCAACGGTTTCTCCATCGTGGAGGAAAGCCTGAAGCGCACAACAGCCAATGCCACCAAGGAGAACCTTGCAATATACGATGACTTCGGAGCTCAGATGAAGGCCAATCCGCAGAAGGTAAAGGAGTGGTACGACAAAGCCATGCAGGTGCGTCAAATGAGCGATTCCCTCTTCAATATGATCGACGAGTTGAAAGTCGCCATCGTGAAAGAGGCCGACGGCAAGGACGGAGACTTGCATAACATACGCAACAAGGAAGACATGGAGGCTGCCAACCAGGTGATGCTGGCTCCGGGACGCGGACGAGGCAAGGAATTGTTCGACGCCGTCAATGCCTACCGTAAGCAGATGCTCGACATGGCCATTGGCACGCGTCAGAAAAAGACCATCTCAGAGATCCTGACCACCACCATCCCTGAAAACATGCGCACCCTCGGCAAGAACTGGCAGGAGTATATGTTCGAGTCAATGCCTGCCGCTGCAGCCGTCACCCTGCTGTCGACGCTGCAAAGCAATGTGCGCTACACCGAGGGTGAGATCCTGCACACTTTGGAACAGAACATCGACGTGAAGGATATCCGCGTGAACGAGCTGAACGCTTTTGTTATTCCCAACTCACAGACCATCGTCCGTGGCGACAAGTTCTCGGCAAAGATTGTTATGGCTGCCGTTGATACCACGATGGTGCCCGATATCTACATCGGCAACCAAAAGGTGACGCTCCACGACAATGTCTATGAGCGCATCTGCGGTGCTACGGGCGACTTCACCCTGGCTGGCTACCTGGAAACCGTCAACGGCAACGGCGACAGGGTGCGTCGCGACTTCTCACAGAAATACACGGTGGTCGATCCCAGCGCTACGGTTAGCGCCGACCTTATGAATATGCTATATGCTGGCTATTCGAACCCCATTAGCGTTTCGGTGCCTGGTGTTCCCCTGAACAAGATTCAGGCCACGATGACCGGTGGCACGCTGACGCCAACAGGCCCTGGCAAGTATATTGCCCGTCCTACTAAGGTAGGCGAAAACGCGGTAATTACCGTCACCTCAACCAACACGGGCCGTCCGCAGCAGATGGGACAGTTTACCTTCCGTGTACGCAAGTTGCCTGATCCCACACCGTTTATTCCCACGAGAGACGAACAAGGCAACCCCTCACGCTTCAAGGGAGGCGGCATTCCCAAGGGCAGTCTCATGGGTATCGAGAGCATTGGTGCAGCCATCGACGACGGCATCCTCGACATTGCCTTCCGCGTGGTATCGTTCGAGACCGTGTTCTTCGACAACATGGGTAACGCCGTGCCTATGGCCAGCAACGGAGCCCAGTTCTCTGAACGACAGAAGGACACCTTCCGCAAACTGGCTCGCAACCGCCGCTTCTACATCTCGCGTGTCGTTGCCGTTGGTCCCGATGGTATACAGCGCACGCTACAGAATCCGATGGAAATCATTGTAAAGTGAAGAGTGAATAGTGAAGTATTTGCTACCGCATATAATAACAATTAGAGATTTATGAATACAAAGAGAATTAAAAATAGTAATAGTGAATGGTGGAAGTTTGGAGTGCTGATGTTATTCTTCACTCTTCACTCTTCACTCTTCACTTCCATGGCCCAGCCAAAGCGCAGTCGTGTACAGACACAGCAGGCTCAGCAGCAGAAGAAGCAGGGCACATCAACGTCTCAAGGCATGACGCGCCGTATGCAAATCAGCTACCCCGTAGCACTCGACATGCCCGAGGATGTGGTGTGGCGCCGCGATATATACCGCGAGCTCAACCTCAACGACGAGGCCAACTCCGGCCTGTATTACCCCGTACAGCCGCAGGGTAAGCAGCTCAACTTGTTTACCTATATCTTCAAGTTGGCGCAGAATGGCTACATCCCTGTCTACGAGTATTCGGTGGCCAACGATGGCAACGACGACTTCTCGGAGGCTTCGAAAGTGCAGCTGAAGACCGTGCTCGACAACTTCCACATCTTCTATGAGGAGCAGGACGGCAAACTGAAAGTTGACAACAGCGACATTCCCTCCGCTGAGGTCATGAAGTATTTCCTGAAGGAGAGTGCCTACTACGATCAGGGCAACGCCACGTTCCATATCAAGCCGCTGGCCCTCTGTCCGGTAATGATGCGTGAAGATGATTTCGGAGGCGAGGCTGCCCAGTATCCGCTGTTCTGGGTGAAGTACAGCGACCTCGAGCCCTTCCTGAGCCGTCAAACCATCATGACCTCTGATGTGAACAATGCCGCCGTCATGTCGATGGACGACTACTTTACGCTGAACAAGTACAAGGGCAAAATCTACAAGACCAACAACATGCTGGGTAAGACGCTGGCACAGATTGCTGGTGGCGACACGGCTAAGTACACCAAGGAGCAGCAGCGCATCGAGGCTGAGCTGGAGGCATTCCGCAAGAACATCTTTGGCGACCAGCATAAGAAGGACTCGCTCGACTCTGTGGCCAATGCCCGTCCTGAGAATGTAAAGGCAGCAGCAAAGAAAGCCCGTAAGGAAAAGGCGAAGACCGAGAAGGCCAGTCGTCGTACAAAGTCGTCGACAACGTCAAGCTCCAGCTCGGCAGCCCGCGTTTCGGTACGCCGCCAGCGTCACTAATCCCGTACCCCGCACCACGCATCTCGTACCTCGTACCTCGATAAACATGTTTGCCGATGTCATACTGCCCCTGCCGCTCGACGGCACCTTTACCTACTCGCTGCCCCCAGAGTGGCAGGAAGCGGTAAAGCCGGGATGCCGTGTGCTGGTGCCCTTCGGGCGCAACAAGCAATACGTTGGCATCGTAGCACAACTGCACGACAACAAGCCTGAGGGTTACGAAATAAAAGACCTTTTGCAGGTTATCGATACACAGCCGATATTGCTCCCCGAGCAGTATCGGCTGTGGCAATGGATAGCCGACTACTACATGTCGCCCATCGGCGAGGTTTACAAAGCCGCCCTGCCTGCCGGGCTGAAAGCCGAGGACGGTTATCGTCCTAAGACAGAAACCTATATCCGCCTGACACCTCAGTTCCGCAGCGAGCAGTCGCTGCACATCGCCCTCGACATGCTGAAGCGGGCGCCCAAGCAATTAGACTGCTTCATCGAGTTCCTTGCCCTGTCGGGATGGGATCAAATATCGAGGCGCGAGGTACAAGGTACGAGGTACGAGATTACTGAAGTAACCCGCGAGGAACTGATGAATTCCTCGAACGCCACCCTCCAGACCGTTTCGATGCTCATCAAGCGTGGTATGCTCGAAACCTACGAGGTGGAGGTGGGACGCCTGAACCACGGGGGCGAGCCCCATCCCGAGCTCATCAAGAAGCTGAGCGATGCCCAGGAAACTGCCCACAACGAGATACTCATGTCGATGATGAAGAAGCAGGTAACCCTGCTTCATGGCGTCACCTCCAGCGGCAAGACCGAGATATACATCCACCTTATTCAGCGCGAGATAGAGCAGCATCGCCAGGTGCTCTACCTGCTGCCCGAGATTGCACTCACCGTTCAGATGATGGACCGTCTGCGTCGCGTCTTCGGCAACCGTCTGGGCATCTACCACTCCAAGTACAGCGATGCCGAGCGTGTGGAAATCTGGCAGAAACAGCTCTCAGCCAATCCCTACGACGTCATCCTCGGTGCCCGCTCTGCCGTCTTCCTGCCCTTCCAGCGTCTCGGCCTCGTCATCGTCGACGAGGAACACGAAACAAGTTTCAAGCAGCAGGATCCTGCCCCCCGCTATCATGCGCGGAGCGCAGCCATCATGCTGGGGGCCTCCCCCAGTGGGGGGAGGTTGGAGGGGGCTCGTATCCTCCTCGGCACCGCCACCCCTTCCCTGGAATCCTACCACAACGCCATGACGGGCAAGTACGGTTACGTACAGCTCACCGAGCGCCATGCAGGCATAGAGCTGCCCGAGATACAGGTCGTTGACACGCAGGACCTGCAGCACCGCAAGATGATGCACGGGCCTTTTTCACCTCTTCTATTAGCACGCGTACGCGAGGCCCTGGAACGGGGCGAGCAGGCCATACTCTTCCAAAACCGACGAGGCTATGCCCCACAGATAGAGTGCAAGCAATGCGGATGGGTGCCCCATTGCCAGAACTGCGACGTGTCGCTCACGCTCCACCGCCAGATGAACCAGTTGGTTTGTCATTACTGTGGTGCCGTCTATCAGGTGCCTGTGGAATGTCCCGCCTGCGGTGGCATCCATCTGCAGACACGAGGCTACGGCACAGAGAAGATCGAGGCCGAAGTGCGCGACATCTTCCCCGAAGCCCGCATTGCCCGTATGGACCTCGACACCACCCGCACCCGTCATGCCTACGAGCGCCTGATCAGCGACTTCGCTGCTGGGCGCACCAACCTGCTCATTGGTACCCAGATGATCAGCAAGGGCCTCGACTTCGACCGCGTCAGCGTGGTGGGCATTCTCAATGCCGACACCATGCTGAACTACCCCGACTTCCGTGCCTACGAGCATGCCTTTATGATGATGTCGCAGGTTAGCGGACGCGCTGGTCGCAAAGGGCGCCGGGGACTGGTCATTCTGCAGACACGCCAGCCCAACCTGCCCGTCATCCAGCAGGTAGTGCGAGGCGACTATCCCGCCCTCTACCGTTCGCTCTGTGCCGAGCGCCGCCAGTTCCATTATCCGCCCTTCTACCGTTTGGTCGACGTCTACCTGAAGCATCGCAACGACCAGCTTGTCGAGGTAGCTGCCCAGGAGCTTGGTTTCCGCCTCCGCCAGTGGTTCGGCGGTCGCGTGCTGGGTCCCGACAAGCCCAGCATCGCCCGTGTCAAGTCGCTCAGCATCCGCAAGCTCATCCTGAAGCTGGAGCCCCAGCTCAACATGGCCGACGTGCGCCGCTACCTCACCCTTGCCCAGCAACAAATGCTACAGGACAAGCGTTACGCCTCCCTTCAAATCTACTACGACGTCGATCCGCTATAGCCTATTGTCAAGAGCTGAACAGACGGAGACGGTCACGGTTACACTGTAACCGTAACCACTTGAAATCTTTTTCTGTCGTTTTTCTTGGAACTTTCAATTTAATTTCTTATCTTTGCCGCATTCAATAATTACAGCATGAGTACAAAGACAGCAACTATCAGTAGGCTTATTGCCGAATATCTCAAGACTCAGCCTGTCATAAAGGCTTGGTTGTTTGGTTCCTATTCCCGTGGTGAGGAACAGGCTGATAGTGACATCGATATACTCATTCTCCCTGACAAGTCCCAGCATTTCAGTCTTTTTACCTTAAGTGGAATGTATGAAGACTTGAAGGAATTGCTGGGTTGTGAAGTTGATTTGATTACTGATGGTGGCCTGATGCCTTTTGCCCGTGAAAGTGCCGACCGTGATAAGATCCTAATTTATGAGAGAGCAGCGTAATGATCCAAAGCGCCTGCAGGACATTCTACAGGCCATTGATACAATTTTCCAATATGTGGATGGTCGTGATATGGAGGCTTTTGTTGCTGACAAAAAGTCCGGGTAAACTATAATAACTCTATCACTTAGCATAGCTAAATGGTGCAGTTAGCATGCCTAAGTCATAGAGTTAGCTGTGCTAAGTCGCCGAGTTCTTGTTGTGCGCAAAATAAATGAATTTTTCAACGACACCTCCCGTCTTTCTCCGAAATGCCAATGTACAGGGCGTTTCAGACGATTTCAACCTCCCGTCACACCTCCCGTGACACCTCCCTTTTGACCTCCCGTAACACCTCCCGTCTTAGATGAGGTTGGACGGGAGGTGTTTACCAAAGACCTCCCGTGCTGAAACACCTTTCTACAAAGGGGTTTCAGAAGAAAACGGGAGGATGGGAGGTTAAAATGTGATATAACCTAAAAAGGGTTTAGAACTTGAAGTCTACACCCAGGCCAATAACGTTGTTGGTGCGCGAGTAGGTCTCCTTACCGTAGGCGGCCTGCTTGTCATAGTCGCTGTAGAGACTGCAGAAGTAGCCGGCGTTAAGGCGCACCTTTTCGGTAATGTTCCAGGCTCCGCCCAGACCAATGGAGTAGCTGTCGCAGGCGAACGATGTGTTCTGCTGGTAGCCGTCGGAGAGACCGTAGTCAGTACGCTGGCCGCCGAGGCTGACGGTGAACTTGTCGTTGATGTCGTACTCTACGCCAGCGAGAATCTCGTGGGTGCCGTGCTCCAGTTCTTGCTGGCGGTCGTTGGCCATCTTGGCGTTCTTGTCGTCATAAAAGTGATATTCCACCGTAGCGCGCAGCTTGTCCGTAAAGGCATAACCGGCGGCTACAGAGAGCAGGGCGGGCATGTCGTAGCGTGTCTTGGCACCATCTTCGTACGGAGCGGTATAGTTGCTGAAACCACCGCTCATCTTCTGCTGGATGCCCTGCCCAATAGCCTGAGCCTGGGCTGCCGTGATGGCACCAGCCACCACTAATTGTGTCAACGGTTCGGTAACAAGCTTAGTAGTGTTCAGTTCAGCATTCAGACTGTTTGTCTCGTTTTTGGTTTCAATCTTCGTGCGGAACTCATAACGTGCGGTCAGCGTGAACGGTCCCTGACGGAAAGCCAGGCTGACGAGCGGTGTGAAGCCCCAACCCTTCTGGTCGACGTCGAGCGATAGGTTGGCGAGGTTTCCCGAGGTAGAATGATTGGCTTTGACGTGGCCACGATAGTAGCCGTCATAATAATTAGCACGAATACCTGCGGCAGCTGAGAGGCAGTCAAGCAGCTTAAAAGTAAAGTTGAGCTGACCGCCATAAATGTACTGCTTACCCTTCATCTCAGCATCGAACTGGTTGGGGGTGACGACGGGCGTGGCACCCATAGTTGCATCAGACAGACCTTGCGTGAGCGTGGTAATGGTGCTGCCCAGCAGCGCGTTAAACATGGGAACACCCTCTTTGTACTCAACGAAGCCGCCGCTGCCCACGATACCTATCATAGTGCTAACGGCCCAACGGTCTTTCTTATACGAAGCGAAGAGGGCTGGCACGATGGGGGCTGAGGCCTTGCCTTCATACGTGTGGCTGCCAGCCTGCGTGGTCAGCTCGATGTCGCGGTATTGCCAGGGTTTCTGGAAGTCGAGCGACATTTGGAAACCTTCATAACCCCAGGCCAGTCCGGCGGGGTTGGAGTAGGCTGCATCAATTTCTGTAGAGGCGCCTCGGGCCATCATGCGGTCGAAGGCGATGTGATAGTTCGTGTTGGTCATCAGACCACCGGCGTATGCCGTCGTCGTCAAGACGATGGCTGACATCATAATGAATAACTTTTTGGTCATGGTTCTTATTAATAAATGAATTCGGCTGCAAAGGTACGAAAAAATATCTTTGCAGCCGAATTTTTGAACAAAAAAGTGTACCTAACGGTTAAATTCCAACTTAACTTTGAATACTCCGATACATCGGGAAACTCCGACGAAGATTACAAGTCTATCTGACAGCCGATGCCCAGCACACGGTTGGTACGGGTAAAGGAGTCAATGGTAGGCTGTGTACGCTCGTAGGTGCCGTATTCCGTCTGGAAGAAACCAGCCTTGAGGGTAAGATGGTCGGTGGTCTTGTAGCTGGCACCGAAGCCTACGCTATAGCTGTTGACCACGAACGACATATCGTTCATATACTCGTCGGTAAGTCCGTAGCGGGTCAGCTGTCCACCAACCGAGATGGTCAGCTTATCGGTAACGTCCCATTCGGCACCGGCCAGTATCTCATAGGTATTGTGGTCGAGCTTCTCCTGGGCATTGCCATACCACTCGGCCTGCTTGTCGAAGTAATAGTGGCCACCGGCATTGAGGCGCACCTCGCTAATGGGACTCCACTGGGCACCAACGGCCAACTGCGCGGGGGCATCTTCATTCACCTTTTCCTCATCTCGGTACTTGTTGACGGCCTCTATCTCGCTGGCTTCGAAAACGGTCGACTCGTTCTTCATGCGAATCTGCGTCTTGAACTCATACTTGGCGGCAAAGTTAAAATGCTCGTTCAGCTTGAAGTCGACGCCTACGATAGGGGCAATGCCTACGCTCGACTGGTTACACAACAGGTTCACACCGTCGGAATACTTGGCGAGGCCGTTCATGGCACTACTCTGCTGCATGGCTGACAAGCTTGCGATAGTAGACATCAGCTGCTGCTCCTGCTGTGACAGCTGGCCACCGGCGGCAGCCTTGGCAGCAAGCTGACTATAGACCTGAGTGGCCACTGGCATCATCTCGTTGACCTGCTGGCTGACCTTCGGCAGGAAAGTACCGAAGTCGAGATCGCCGTTCTCAGTGCGCACCTGGATGTTGCTGATACGTGCCTTATAGGTGCCCGTACCATAGAGCAGGCGCAGACCACCATAGACAGAGAGGTTCTCCTTAATCTTATAAGAGGTACCGAGCTGGAAGCCGAAGTAATACTGACGACCCTGCATGTAGCTGTCCATATTGTAACCCATCACCTTATTGTCGGTAATCGACGAGCCGGTAAGACTGTTCAGCGTATTGGCAAACATATCAAGACCGATAAAGGTACCTGCGATCTCACCGACCTTACGCTCAAACGAGCCAAGACCGTTCTCAAACTCGCAGCCACCGCCACCACCAGGAATAGAGAAATTGAACTGGAGGCTCCAGTCGCCCTTGTTCCAGGCTGCCTGGATGGAGGGAATGACAGGAGCATCGGCTACACCCTCAAATACCTTGGTAGTCTGGCCGTTGTTCTTCTTGCCAAGAGCAAAGAAGTCGTCAGTCGAAGTAATAGTTCTCGTCTGATGGGCATACTGCCAGTTGATGCCTAAATGAAAACCCTCAGGAAGGAAGGCCACACCAGCAGGATTGGAATAGACACCATCCAAACCTATAGCCGCATCGCGTGCGGGATTCCTTAGAAAGTCAATACTCTGATTCGTGTTGGTTAAGATTCCTCCAGCTGAAGCTGTGGTTGCGGTTGCGGTCAGCATCACGCCGACCATCAGTGAATGAAAATTGTTCATATCCTAAAAACATCAAAAATTGCGGCTGCAAAGTTAACAACTATACCGCAAATAGCGCCGTTTTCGTACACAAAGTTAACGAAGATTAACGGAATATGCACAAAAAGGTGCACATTTGTGCAGTTTTGTGCAAGAAAACATGCATCATAGACTAGCTACAGCCCCCCAAAGCCCCAGATCATTGAACAAAAATTCCCAGAACTCCCAGAAGCCTCATAGGCCCCAGAAGCCCCAGAATTCTTAGAATACTCAGAACTCCCAGAGGTCCCAGAACTCCCAGAGGTCCCAGAACTCCCAGAAGCCCCAGAACAACCAAAAAGAAAGAAGCCCTGCTATCGCTGTGATAACAGGGCTCCTGATAAAAGACGGCGGCCTCCTACTCTCCCGCATTGCATTGCAGTACCATCGGCGCAGGCGGGCTTAACTTCTCTGTTCG
>JAEEGF010461867.1_pt1 | contig 30826 bp, 26 predicted proteins | sample 9134171 | NCBI WGS metagenome assembly JAEEGF01 (sample SAMN16246542, study PRJNA631951) | gut metagenome | biome: gut microbiome; feature: rumen; material: AP-attached | host: Bos | place: Iran: Karaj | collected 2018-10 | reverse complement strand
AGGGTGATGTCGCACTGTCCCATACCTGCCCACCAGATAGTCTTACCGTCCCATTTGCCATTGTAACGGCGATTCAGGTAGTCGGCTCCTGCCAGGAGTCCGCCCTGTTCACCTTGAATGTCGATATGCATAGGACCACCGAGGCCCATGCTCTGCATATAGCTTCGCCATGTGGTGATGGCTTCGTTCTTGTCTGTATATACGAAATTGTCGTTAATCATAGCGGCAAATGTGACCAGAAACCAAGAATTGCAACTTTGTGCAATGGCATCCTTCAACTTGAGAGGAGAGCGATGTTCATGGCACCCCACCTTGATATTACCGTCAATGAAACCCTTATTGCATTCAACAGTAGTTTCCGGGGTTACAATGCCTTCGGAAAGCAGTGTCAGTGCCTGTGCAGGTTTGATGGTAGAGCCTGGGGCCTGTGGTTTGCCGATGGCTTGCCGGACATCATATCCATTAGACGTATTGGTGGCAAGGCAAAGTATTTCTCCGTTGGCAGGGTTAATGGCCACGATACTTCCCGTTTTTCCCTGTAGGAGTCGTTCTCCCAATGACTGCAGCAAGGGGCGGATTGTAAGAGGTCCATCCGTAGGCAATGCCTGCGAATAAAGGTAAAAAGGTAAGAATGTAAATAGGTAAAAGAGAAATAATCTTTTCATCTCATTCACGAACCTTTAACCGATAACCATTACTTCAGCCATCTGTCAAGCCAGTTAAAGAAGGTGCGTTGCCATAGCACACCATTCTGAGGCTTGAGCACCCAGTGATTCTCGTCTGGGAAGATGAGCAACTCGGCAGGGATGCCTTTCATGCGGGCAGCGTTGAAGGCAGACATGCCCTGTGTGTAATTGATGCGATAGTCTTTCTCACCATGGATGCAGAGAATGGGGGTGTCCCAATTTTCCACATACTTATGAGGGGAGTCATGGTAGGTCTTTTTGGCATTGGGCATCTGAGGACGATGCCAGTAAGCTTCGTCATATTCCCAGTTGGAGAACCAATTCTCTTCTGTCTCTAAGTACATGGCGGCGAGGTTGAAGGCTCCGTCGTGAGAAATGAAGGCCTTGAAACGCTTGTTGTGATGACCTGCGAGATAGTAAACACTGAATCCTCCGAAAGACGCTCCTACAGCACCCAGTCGGTCTTTGTCGACAAAGGGAAGGTTCTGGGCGGCATCGTCGATAGCTGCTAAATAGTCATCCATACACTGGCCCGACCAGTCACCGCTGATTTCTTCTTTCCATTCCTGACCGAAACCTGGCAGACCATGGCGGTTAGGGGCAACTACAACATAACCATTGGCAGCCATAATCTGGAAGTTCCAGCGATAGCTCCAGAACTGGCTGACAGGACTCTGCGGACCACCTTCACAGAAAAGCAGGGTGGGGTATTTCTTACCTTCCTCATAGTTGGCAGGCAAAACAATCCATACCAGTTCCTCCTTGCCGTCGGTGGTCTTTACCCAACGCTGCTGTACCTTTCCGAAGGTCAGTTGGTCGAGGATATGCTTATTCTCAAAGGAAATCTGTTGAATATTGGTCTTCTCGATAGTCTTATCGGGTGTTACCATATAGATGTCGGTGGGAGCACTGAGACTCTGACGGGTAGCCAGAATGCGCTTGCCGTCATTGGCGAGTTGGATGCTTGTCCAGTCGTCCCAGGTCTCGGTCAGTTGTTTGACCTCACCCTTCCAGTTGACACTGTACATGTTATTGCAACCATGCCAAACGCTCAGGAAATACAGTTGTGCCTGCTTGTCTTTCTCAGGAGCCCAGCAGAATGCCTCAACGTCCGACTTCCAGTTGATGTAACGCTTGATGCCTGTAGCCATTTCATATATGCACAAGCGGTTAAGGTCGGCCTCATAGCCGTCACGCTCCATCGACTGCCAAGCCACATATTTGCCATCGGGCGAGAACTGTGGGTTCTGGTCATAGCCTACATTATTCTTAAGATTTTCAGGAGCATTGACAGCCTGAATCTTCAGCGTACGGGTAGGGTCGTTCTTTGGAGCTACATAGTCGGCAGGCTTACATAGATTCGTCGTCGTGCGCGTACCTATATTATATAAATAGATGTCCGAATCGGTAGAGATGGAGTATTCCAAACCAATCTTCTTCCGACAGGTATAGGCAATGCTCTTGGAGTCTGGGCTCCATGCCAGTTGCTCAATACCACCGAAGGGTTCCATAGGACATTCGTATGGTTCTCCGTTCAATATGTCAACGCCATCATTGCCGATGGCGAAATCGTCGGTCACACTATAGACAAACGGATGCTGGATGCTTTCTACATAATGGTCCCAATGACGATACACTAGGTCGGTGACGCGACGACCTGTAGCCTTGGGCAAGTCATCGGGGTTCTTCTGGATGACCTCATGGAAGGGTAGTGACTTTAGGATAATCACCTTCTTGCGGTCTGGAGAGAACTTATAACCCTCAACCTGACCGTCGGTTTTTGAGATTTGCTTGCGGTCGGAACCATCGGCTTTCATAATCCATATCTCACCGCCAGAGAGATAGGCAATCGTATTTTCGTCAAACCATGAAGGGTCGGTCTCACTCTTGCTACTGGTTGACAACTGTCGGTTGTTCTTACCGTCAGCTTCCATGATGCAGATTACTTGACGGCTCTTGTTGGCTTTTATACTGTAATAGCCTACCTGATAAACCACTTGCTTGCCGTTGGGTGAAGCCTCTACGGTACCGATACGCCCCATAGCCCAAAGTGCCTCGGGGGTCATCATGCGGCTATCCAACTTGATATTACTCTTACCTATTTTCACTTCTTCTCCCGCATTTATGATGTTTGGCAGCATCGTCATGACCGCCAAAGCAAAGAATAACTTTTTCATATCTCTTACTTCTTCCTTCTTACCTCTTACTTCTTATTTCTTTCTCACTGGATCGCATGTCAGTCCACATCCAAGTTTCTTGAAAATTTTGCGGTCAACCTCAGAGAGCATGACCGTAGAGTGGACCTGACAGTCGCGTAGGCGAGGCAACTGCTCCAGAGCTAAACGGCATTGTTCGTCGTCTTTGGAGAGTACACTGAGCGCCACCAGCACTTCATCAGTATGCAGACGGGGGTTCTTACCTCCCAAATATTCTATCTTGGTTTTCTGAACTGGTTCAATGAGACTTTCAGGAATCAACTTGGCCTCATGACTGATACCTGCTAAATGTTTGGTGGCATTGAGCAGCAGTGCTGCAGAACAGCCAAGTAGGGGAGTCGATTTCGAGGTGATGATGGTGCCGTCTTCCAGTTCAATGGCAGCAGCAGTGTGGCCGGTCAGTTCTTGTTTAGCCTGTGCTGCTACAGTCACACGGCGATAGGCTGTGGTAATCTTTGCCTGATTGAACAGCATCAGAATCTTGTTCAATTCATTTTCGTTGTCAGCACCGTCTGCCATTTTGTTGGTGGCGTCATAGTAGCGACGGATAATTTCTTCGCGCGACGCATTGCAGCACACTTCATCGTCACTGATGCAGAAACCAACCATGTTGACACCCATATCCGTAGGTGACTTATAGGGATTTTCGCCATAGATCCCCTCGAAGAGTGCATTGAGCACAGGGAATATCTCGATGTCGCGGTTATAGTTAATGGCAGTCTTGCCATAAGCCTCCAAATGGAAGGGGTCAATCATATTAACATCGTTGAGGTCGGCAGTAGCAGCCTCGTAGGCGATGTTGACAGGATGCTTCAAGGGAAGATTCCATACGGGGAAAGTCTCGAACTTGGCATAACCGGCACGGATACCTCGCTTGTTCTCGTTATATAGCTGAGACAGGCATACAGCCATCTTACCGCTTCCAGGACCGGGAGCTGTAACAATGACTAATTCGCGGGAGGTCTCCACATAGTCGTTCTTGCCGAAACCGTCGTCGGAGGCAATCAGTTTAACGCTATGAGGATAACCGTCAATCAGATAATGTACGTAAGACTTGATGCCCAGGCGCTCCAGACGGTGGCGGAACAAGTCGGCAGCATGCTGTCCGTTATAGTGTGTGATAACCACTGAGCCCACCATGAAGTCGCGACTTTGGAACTCTTCACGAAGGCGCAGCACGTCTTCGTCATAGGTAATGCCTAAGTCAGCACGCACTTTGTTTTTCTCGATATCCTCAGCACTGACCACAATGACAATCTCCACTTGGTCTCTTAGCTGGGCAAACATGCGTAGCTTAGAGTCGGGCTTGAAACCTGGCAATACGCGTGAGGCATGATGGTCGTCAAACAATTTTCCACCTAATTCCAGGTAGAGTTTGCCGTCAAACTTGGCGATACGCTCCTTGATATGCTCTGACTGTATCTTGAGATACTTATCGTTATCAAATCCTATTTTCATTTTTTGTATCCATTTTTGCGTTGTCTTTCCAATTCTGCCTGTTGTTTCTGCAAAGCCTCTAAGCGTGCGGCAAGTCCACTCTGTTTCTTGGGATTGTTCTTGTTCTCCTGATACTTTGCCTCAAGGATAGCCAGCAGTTTCTCGTCATCAGTAGTTTTGCGGAGTGTCCACATGATGGCTGCTGAGAAGAACAGTGAAACAAAATAATAGAAGTTAAGACCAGAAGAATAGTCGTTGAAGATGAAGAAGAACATCAGTGGCATGATGTACATCATCCATTGCATCATCTTCATCTGTTCTGCCTGCTGTCCCATCATCTGGTCCTTCTGTTGTTGCATCGAGAACCATGTGTAGAGCAGTTGGGCACCGCAGAAGAGGATACAGGTCAGCGACAGATGGTCGCCAATACCCCAGATGTTAGTGCTCCACTCCCATATCGGGTCGTAGGTTGAGAGGTCGTCCATCCACAGGAAGCTCTGGCCACGCAACTGGATGGCATTGGGCACAAACCAAAACATGGCAATCCAAATAGGCATCTGGACTAACATAGGCAGACAGCCACCCATCGGACTAACGCCATACTTAGAGTAGAGGGACATCATCTCCTGTTGTTTCTTCATCTGGTCCTCAGGGGCAGAGTATTGCTTGGTTGCCTCTTCGAGTTTGGGTTTCAGCACGCGCATCTTGGCACTTGACATATAGCTCTTCTTTACCATCGGGAAAGTAATCACTTTCAGAAGAATGGTGATGAGAATAAGTACAATACCCATGCTGAAGCCGAAATTGGCCAGCCAGTCGAAGACGTAGAGCGTAAACCAGCGGTTGATGAGTCGGAAGAGCCACCAGCCGAGATTAACAAGCTGTTCGAGGTCGAGGTCTTTCCCAAACTGGCTCTGCTGTTCAACATCCTGAATCAGACGGAAATTGTTGGGACCGATGTACATCTCGAACTCAGAAGGCTTCTGACCTGTGGGGTCGAAGGCTGTCTTCAGCTTGGCATCAAACTGTTTGAGATAACCGGTGCCTTTCTGTTCGAGTGTGCTCTTCAGCTCGGCATTGCGGGCGAAATTATCCTTTGAGATAAGCGCAACGGAGAAGAACTGGTTGCGGAAGGCTACCCAGTCGAGTTCCTCTTCAACGGTTTCGCTTTCGTCAGAAGCCTCCGAAAGATTGTCGGTATCGCCTTGGGCCTCTTTGAAGAAGATTGAAGTGTAGCGGTTCTCAAACGAAAATCCCTTCTCATGTTGACGACAATGGTCAGTCCACTCTATCTCCATCTCTTTGTAAGAAGGAGCAAAGACATTGGCCAGTCCCTTAGCCTGCAAGGAAAATCCCAACATGTAGTCTTTGCCGAGACGGTATTTCATGATGACCTGTCCGCCATTACCGGCCTGAGCCGTCATAGTGACAGTAGAATCAGTCTGTTCAGACGGAGTGAAATAGAGGTCGGCAGTGATGATGTTATCGTTCTTTCCTGCCAAAAGGAAGTTGAGGTTCTGATCTTTCTCGTCAAAAAGAGTCAAATCCTTGTCGTCATTCAAATCCTTGTAGTCAAGAATCTTAGCCTTCTTTACAACACCGCCCTTTGTGTCTAAAGTCAACTCTACTTTGCCGTTTTTCAACACCACCTGCTGCGATGTGCCGTGAAGGGCACTGTAAAAAAGGGCAGAGGAGTCGTTCATAGCCGCTTCCTCCTTTTTCTCTTGGGCAAGTTGTTTTTGTTGTTCTGCTTTCTGGGCTTTCTCCTGAGTTACTGCTGCAATAGAATCTTGCACTCTTGCGGCTTCAATCTGTTCCTTTGAGGGGCTGTTATACCAACTGAAACCAATCAGTACCAACGCTATAAGGGCGAAGCCGATAATCGTATCTCTATTCATAATTATACCTTATTTATTTTATATCTAATTCGCATACAAGGTGCAAAGGTAGTGCAAATCGAGCGAAAAACCAAATTTATTTGAGTTTTTCCGAGACGAAGCCTACATTCGATGTCAATCAAAGGTACAAAAAAATTATGAATTATGCATGAAGCATTAAGAATTATTTCGTACCTTTGCATTCAAATCAACGATTATGATGAAATACAGATACTTCTTTTTAAGCCTTGTAGCCTTGCTGATAACAAATTCTGTTAGTGCCCAAAGCAAATCGAGGCAGCAGATATTAGACGAGCTGAAAGTGTATGTTGACAGTATCAAAGTTCTGCGACAACGGCTTGACTCTGTCAATCAACTCAACGACTCGTTGCGAAAGGAAACAACTGATGGTCGCTATTATCGGTTGTTTGCCCCTACCACATTCTATCATTCCGGAGCCAACAAAGTGCTTTCGCTTCATCCGCAGACGGGCGACGAAGTGACTGATGCCATTGACCAGGCCATGATGAATGTCTATATGAAACGACCTGACTTAGTGACGAATACGGAAAGTCGGCTGCAGAAAACAGGGTCTGTTCGTGAGGATGTCAATCAGGAGGTGAAACAGCATGTGGAATTGGTCGAACAGACCGCACCACAACCTGATGAACCCGAGATAGTGCCAACGGGCATTGTAGTGACAAAGCCTAATTTCTGGTCATTTAAAGGCGATGGCTTCCTTCAGTTCCTTCAAAACTATGTATCGGGCAACTGGTATAAAGGTGGTGAGAGTAATTATTCTGCTGTAGGTGCGTTAACCCTTGAGATGAACTATAATGATAAGGATAAGTACACTTGGGAGAATAAACTGGAGATGAAACTTGGTTTCCAGACATCACGCTCTGATTCCATTCATAAGTTCAAGACCAACAATGATCTGATTCGTCTGACCAGCAAGTTGGGTATGCAAGCCTCTAAAAAGTGGTATTACAGCCTTCAGTTGCTTGCATACACACAGTTTGCAAAAGGTTTTAAGGCTAACGATCCCAAAGTCTATTCCGACTTCTTCTCGCCATTTGACCTGAACATCGGTCTTGGTATGGAGTATAAGGTCCATGCTCTTAATGGAAGACTCACGGGAACGCTCAACTTCCTGCCGGTAGCCTATAACCTGCGTTATGTAGGTCGTTCGTCTTTGTTTGATGCTTTTGGTACTAAGGGAAAGCATGCTTTGCACGAGTTGGGTGCTCAGTTTACGGGCGATGTGCAATGGAAGATAGTTGACCAGATTACATGGAAGAGCAGGCTATATGCCTTTACAGCCTATACCCGTGCCCTCATAGAATGGGAAAACCAGATTGAGTTCAAAGTTACCAAGTATATCTCTGCCAACTTATTCCTTTATCCGCGTTTCGACGATGCTGCTGCGCGTGATGCTGATCATGGTTATTGGCAGTTTATGGAATACAGTTCTTTAGGTCTGAGTTATAATTTCTAAACAAGAAAGCACTGCCCTCGAGCAGTGCTATCTTGTGTTATTTCGCTTCAGTCATATCTCCTTCAATGTAAAGGCGTGTCATTTCGACAGCTCCGTTGGTCCGGACGGTGATAGATTTCTTGAAGTGCCCGGGGAACTTTCCTGTTCCATTGTAGGTAACCTTGATTTCCCCCTTCTCACCTGGTTGAATAGGAGTCTTGGTATATTCAGGCACCGTGCATCCGCATGATGCGATAGCCTGATTGATTACCAAAGGCTGTTCACCGATGTTGGTGAAAGTGAAAGAGCAGGAAACCTTAGGTTCATTCTCTGAAAAAGAACCGAAGTTGTGAGTTGTCTTGTCAAACTTGATCTGTGCAGGTTTTTGTGCCATCACTGCGGTCATGCCACATACCAGCATCAGAGTCATCATAATTATCTTTTTCATCTTCTTTACATTTTTACTTAAAAAATCGATGCAAATGTAAGGCTTTTCCTCCATACTCACACTATTTTAAGCTTGATTTTTAATTATTTTAATATTTGTGCTTATAAATAAAGCCTTATTATTCAAATAAATTTGGTATTTCTCTCGATTTGCACTACCTTTGACTTTGCGGTCGAAGGAACTCGCGTTCGAGAAAACTCAAATTATATTTGGTTTTCTTCTCACTTATTCGTACCTTTGCAGTTCGAAAGTATAAAGCACATATAACAATTATGTATAGAACAAAAACATGTGGTGAGTTAAGACTCACAGATGCCGGGCAGGTTGTGACGCTGGCCGGATGGGTACAGAAAACCCGTAAAATGGGTGGTATGACGTTTGTTGACCTGCGTGACCGCTATGGTATTACACAGCTGGTTTTCGACGAGTCGAAGGATGCTTCGCTTTGTGAACGTGCCAACAAGTTGGGACGTGAGTGGTGCATTCAGGTAAAGGGTACGGTTAACGAGCGTGAGAGTAAGAATAAGAATATCCCTACGGGCGATATTGAGATTATTGCTCAAGAACTGAATGTGTTGAGTGAGAGTTTGACTCCTCCGTTCACGATAGAGGATAATACTGATGGCGGTGACGATATTCGTATGAAGTATCGTTATCTGGACTTGCGTCGTTCCTGCGTTCGTAAGAACTTGGAGTTGCGTCACCGTATGACCATCTTGATTCGTAACTTCCTCGACAACAAGAATTTTATTGAGGTAGAAACACCTATTCTGATTGGTTCTACCCCAGAAGGTGCACGCGACTTCGTGGTGCCTTCTCGTATGAATCCAGGGCAGTTCTATGCGCTGCCTCAGAGTCCTCAGACATTGAAGCAGTTGTTGATGGTGTCTGGTTTCGACCGTTACTTCCAGATTGCCAAGTGTTTCCGTGACGAGGACTTGCGTGCTGACCGGCAGCCAGAATTTACACAGATTGACTGTGAAATGTCTTTTGCCGATCAGGAGGATGTATTGGAAATCTTTGAGGATTTGGCACGTCATCTGTTCAAGGAGGTACGTGGCGTAGAGTTGCCTAAGTTGCAGCGTATGACATGGCATGAGGCTATGCGCCGTTTCGGTTCCGATAAACCTGATTTGCGCTTCGGAATGGAATTCGTAGAACTGATGGATGTGTTGAAGGGTACAGGAGAATTCCCTGTATTCAACGAAGCTGAGTATATCGGAGGTATCGTGGTGCCAGGGTGCGCAGACTATACCCGTAAGCAACTTGACCAGTTGACGGATTTCGTTAAACGTCCGCAGGTAGGTGCCAAGGGCTTGGTTTATGTGAAGTTCAACACCGATGGAACTGTAAAGACTTCTATAGATAAATTCTATACGCCTGAAGTTTGGCAGCGATTAAAGGAGAAGACAGGTGCCAAGGATGGTGACCTTGTGTTGATTCTTAGCGGCGACAAAGCTAACAAGACACGCACTCAGCTCTGTACACTCCGTCTGGAGATGGGCGATCGTCTCGGACTGCGTGACAAGGACAACTTTGTGTGCTTGTGGATTGTTGATTTCCCGCTCTTTGAGTGGAGTGATGAAGAGCAGCGTCTGATGGCTACACACCATCCGTTCACTTTGCCTAATCCAGATGATATTCCTTTGCTCGATACTGCTCCGGAAAAAGTGCGTGCTGTTGCCTATGACTTCGTATGTAATGGTGTAGAGGTTGGCGGTGGATCCCTTCGTATCCACGATGGTAAGTTACAGGAGAAAATGTTCCAAATTTTGGGCTTCACTCCAGAGCGTGCAATGGCACAGTTCGGTTTCCTTATCAATGCTTTCAAGTATGGTGCTCCTCCTCATGCAGGTCTTGCTTTCGGTTTGGACCGTTTCGTGAGTCTGATGGCAGGTCTTGATTCTATCCGTGACTGCATTGCCTTCCCGAAGAACAATTCCGGTCGTGATGTAATGCTTGACGCACCAGGTGAGTTAGATGCTAAACAGTTGGAAGAGTTGCAGTTACGAGTTGAACAAAGTTCGACTTCCTCATAGTAACGCAGTAAAAATTAATTCTTACTGCTCTTACTTCGTTCGTCAGTTGACTTACATCAAGAATAGTTAATAAAAACAAAAAAATACGCTGTGTGCGATAACAATGAATCTGGAAAGTTCTTAACTTTGCACCCAGAAAGATAAATAGTATCATTAGAACATTTCAATAGCGTATTAATTTTAAAGATTATGGCAGAAAAGAAAACAACAAAGAAGGCCGCTGCTGTTAAGGCAGAAGAGCCAAAGAAGGCTACTGTAAAGAAGGCCGCTGCTCCTAAGAAGGCCGCCGTTGTAGCAGTTAATGCAGAGAATGCAGGTTTCAAGGCTGGTGATGTTTATCAGGCTCTTGCTGCTGCTGGTAAGGCTCTCACCGTTAAGGAGATTGCAAAGGCAGCTAAAATTAGCGAGGAGGAGACTCTGCTCGGTTTGGGTTGGCTCTTCAAGGAGGGTAAGCTCGCTGCTGCTGACGAGAAGATTACACTTGCTTAATCATTTCAAAAGAAGCATAAAAGGGCTGGTAAGCTTTAATGGCATACCAGCCTTTTTTTAATCTTTCACTCCTTTGACCTACGATCAGCAGATATTGCAAGTGCTCACCGAAGCAGGTGAGTGTGGTGTGAGTGTGCAGGCTATTGCCAAGCATGTTTACAACATGAACTGTACGTTTTTTGTCCAGCCGGACTTTGAGGAGATTCGTACTTATGTACAACAGTATTTGCTACGTAATAGTAAGTCACAGCAGTCTCTTATCGAATCCACTGGTCGTCGTGGCTATTATCGTCTGAACACCGAGGGTTCTGCCGATGCCCGTCAATTGCTCCTCCAATTCCGCGACGAAAAGGAAGAGGATACAGAAGAAGAGAAGCCCCAGCAAGACCTCTCTCTTGATTTATTTGCTTAGTTCCAGAAAAACTTCTTGGTATAGATGCAGTAGTTGTTCTGTTGTTTTTTTCCAAGAGAAAAGTTTAGCACGTTCCAAACCAATCGTCTTTTGTTTTTGATAGAACGACTCGTCGGTTTCCAGTCGTAGCATCATGGATGCTATCTCGTCACTGCTTTCTGGGTTGACAAGGATAGCGTCAGCCCCGCTAATTTCTGGCATTGATGAGGTGTTACTGGTAATGACGGGAGTTCCGCATGCCATTGCTTCTAATAGTGGTATCCCAAAACTCTCGCGCAATGAGGTATAGAGGAAGGCAAAGGCATTGTTGTAGATGAAGGGAAGATCGCTATTGACGATGTATCCAGGCATTACAATTTTATCTCGAATATTCTCAATACCATTGCGAGTGATGATGTCGTTAAGATAGTTCGTGTCAAGGTCAGCCATCAACAACTTACGTTTGATAGATGACTGACTCAGGTATTTTGAATAGGCTACTAGTGTACGTTCAGTATTTTTCTTTGGATCAGTATTGCCAAGAAAGAAAAAATAATCGTTGGCTGTTAGTTTCTGGCTGATAGCTTTGGGTAAATCGCAGTTGTTAATGGGTCTAAACCACTCGTTATAGCCATTGTATATCATTGCCATCCGTCCTCTTGGTATATTCAGCTTGTTGATGATGTTCTCCATCTCATAGTTGGATACAGTGATGATGCGCTGACACTTATTTAATATTCTTGGTACATCCAGACGGCGATAAAACCACCCCAGATTCTGATAGAGTGATTTGTTTTGCTTGTCGCGAGGTTCAAGAAATATAATATCATGAAGGGTGAGTACCAAAGGAATGTCACACCATATAGGTGCCGTGTTGCTGGTGCAGTGAAGGATGTCCACCTTTGCTTTCTTGGCAGCTCGCGGTAATGCCCATTGTTCCCATAGCGGATAGGAGGGACATGCAATCTCAACGACATGAACATTTTCAGTGCTTTTCACGCAATTATCTTCTCCTGGTTTGACAAATATATAATAATCGTTTTCGGTATCCATTTTCTGAATCTCTAGAATCTCTTGTAGCACAACATAGTCCATGCCGTGCTTGTTCTTCCTGAAGATACGTTGTGCTTCTATACCAATTCTCATTCGCAGTTTAGTGTTTAAAGTTTATTATAGAGGGTGGTTTCGGGAGTAAGTCTTTTCATCATCTTGGCAGGAATGCCTCCAACGATGCAGTTGTCGGGTACGTCTTTGGTGACAACGGCACCAGCAGCTACAACCACATGCTTGCCAATTGTTACTCCTGGCAGAATAACCGCATTGGCACCAATCCACACATCATCCTCAATCACAATTGGTTTTGTGGAGAACCCTTGTTCGTCAATCCGGAGAGAAGTGTCTTTGAAATTGTGATTCAGGGCAGTGACTGTGATGCCTTGGGCCAAGTTCACATGATTCCCAATAGTTACGGGCCCGATAATCGTGTTGTGAATACCGATACGGGTATCATCGCCGATGATGACATCCCCCACCGCATTATTGATGCAGCAAAACGATTCTATGACACTTCGCTTACCCAAAGAAAATTTGCGGTAGGGTGGTGTGTCCATTCTAACACTTGAATAAATCTTTGAATCTCGTCCCCGATGTTGGTAGAAAGGAGCTAGCAATCGGATGTACCAACGTGGTCGTGCATCGCGTTGATTCATGATGACATATTCAAGCCATTTCTTCAATCTTGGATTGGCTTTTAAACTTTGACGTAACTCTTCTTTTTCTTTCATCACTGCAAAGATACAAAAAAAGTTCATAGTTCATAGTTTATAGTTCATAATTTTTACGTATCTTTGCAAAAAATAATGTAATGATGAAGATACTTTTCTTAGTCTATCATGGTTTCTCAGAGCATAGTGGCATATCCAAGAAAATTCACTATCAGGTGAAGGGATTGAAGGAGAATGGCTATGATGTACATTTGTGCTATTATGATTTCTCACCCGAAGGACATCGCTGTCGCTATGTTGATGGTAAGGTGCTAAAAGACTATGGTAAAGGTAAACTCGCAGGTGTACGTCAACGTTTTGACTACGATTGTATCTATGATTATTGTGTCAAAAAAGGCATCCAATTTATTTATGCGCGTTGTTTTATGAATGCCAATCCGTGGTTAATTCATTTTTTTAAGAAAACACGTAAAGCAGGGATCCATGCTGTTACAGAGATTCCGACATATCCTTATGACAAAGAATATAATAAGCACACAAGTTGGAACATGCTGTTGGAATTTTTTATTGATAAATTGTTCCGTTATCGCCTTTATAAGTATATGGATGCAATGGTAACTTTCTCTGACGCTAAGGAGATCTTTGGTCAGCGTACTATCAATATCAGTAATGGCGTCGATTTTGATAGTATCCCATTACACCAACCATCAACCATCAGCCATCAGCCATCAGAACTTCATCTTATTGGTGTGGCCGAAGTCCATCCTTGGCATGCTTTTGATCGTGTAGTTGCTGGTATTGGTGAGTATTACAGTCATCAGTCATCAGCCATCAGCCATCAGAAAGACGTATATTTCCATATTGTTGGTGGTGTGCATCCTTTCCATATGAAAACCTATTTTACTCCCTTGTTAGATAAGTATCCTTTTATTAAAGATAGGATTATTTTCCATGGAACACAGTTTGGTCAGCAATTGGATGATATTTTCAATCAATGCCAGTTTGCAATCGGTTCCTTAGGTCGTCATCGCAGTGGCATCACAGTTATAAAGACGTTAAAGAATCGTGAATATGCCACACGTGGTATTCCCTTTATCTATAGTGAACAGGACAGCGATTTCGACCGTCAGCCATACGTTATTAAGGCACCTGCTGACGAATCACCCATAGATATCCATCAGATTATTGACTTTATGCAAGATTTCAAAATGGCTCCTGAGGATATCCGTAAGACGGTTGAACCATTACAATGGAAATATCAGATGAAAAAAGTGGTGGATGCCGTTTTTAATCCTCAATAATCTGTTTCCATTGTTCAATAATGGCATCAAGATTAAAGCGCTTAGCAATGTCTAATGCCTCTTTAGATTTCTTTTTCCAATCAAGATGTGTAGCCTCTTCCAATCTTTGGGCTAATTCTTCCACGTTCCCATTGTCGAAATACAAGCCGAAATCTTCCATAATCTCCTGGCTTGTTGGTAGATTGGAGGAAACAATAGGTAATCCATGGGCCATGGCTTCTATAAGAACCAAACCAAAACCTTCCCAACGTGAACTCAATACATATATCTGTGCATTTGAATAATAAGACTGGATATGGTTTGTGAAGGGATGGATGGTAATCCTGTTTGCTAAACCATATTCTGTTATCAATATCCTGTAGAGTTCTTCTTCGACACCTTCTCCTACAATATCCAAAGTCCAATCTTCATTCTGCTTTGCAAAGATGTTGAATGCCTTAATTAACAAATCGAATCCTTTGTGTTGCCGTGAGAAACGCCCAACCGCAAGGAATTTCTTGGATGTGCCTTGTGATACATCTCCAGGAATCAGTGTCAATGGATTGTAAATGACATCGGTAGGTAAATGATATTTTTTAGCATCATATTGGCAAAGAACAATCGTATGATCAAGTTTTTTCAACTGATACTTATAGTATTTGATTAATTCCGGACCTATGCAATAAGGTGTGTTTTCACTAAACAACGCTTGATAGGAGTTGTGTATCCAGCCAATGAGTTTGATATTTCCTAATTGTGATTTACAAGCGGCTAAGCGAACGGCAAGTGATGCGTGTACACCGACAATGACTTCATAGTTACCACTCTTTAACTCTTTTATTAATGCTTCACGTTTCTCTGACAGGAAAGAACTATGGCTATACCACTTAGATGTCAGATTTGTCTGCGGTAGGACTTTCCGATACAAGCCACTATAGATCTTACTACATTTCCATTTAAGGTGACTGGATTGGGGAAATTGGAAGAAACGATAGTGGATATCTGCTTCTTTCAAATTATATAAGGAGGGGTTTTTATCAGAAGGTTTGTCAAAGGTTACAATAGTTACATCATAGTCAGAAGCCAAAGCTTTGGCTATAACAGCAGTGACACGTTGAACACCACCTATCGAGAAAATAGAATCTACTAAAAAACAGATTTTCTTCATATCTGGGACAAAATTACAATAAAAACTTGAAAGTTCCAAGTAAAAGTTGTATATTTGCGGCATAAATAAAGAATATGGCAAACACTCCGCTAAAAATCGTTTATATCACTCCAGCTATTTATTCTGCTGGCGGTGTGGAGCGTGTTATCACTTTGAAGGCAAGCTATTTTGCTGAACAATATGGGTATGATGTAACTATTATTGTTACGGAAGGGAAAGGCCGTGATTCTTTTTTCCCTCTGTCAGATAAAGTTAAAGTTGTTAATTTGGCAATTAACTTCGAAGAATTATGGACATGCTCTTTTATTCGAAAAGTTTTTATCTATTTGAAGAAACAACATTTGTTTAAACAGTTGTTGTCTCAAAAGCTTCTGCGTATTCGGCCAGACATAACCATTAGTACTCTTCGAAGAGAAATTAATTTTCTAAACGATATTCCTGATGGTAGCAAAAAAATAGGAGAGCTGCATGTTAATCGTGCCAACTACCGTAATTTTAAAACAGAGAAAAGTAATTATTTGAAAGACCTCTTTGCTAAGTTGTGGGCTAATAATTTAGTTGGACATTTGAAGAAATTAGATAAGTTGGTGGTGCTGACAAAAGAAGATTGTTTGGCTTGGCCCGAATTAAAGAATACTTGTGTCATTCCAGATCCTCTGCCATTTACCCCAAGTCAGGTTAGTCCATTGACAGAGAAACGTGTTATTGCGGTTGCTAGGTATTCTCATGAAAAAGGGATAGATTTGCTATTACAAGCATGGGCAGAGGTGGAGAAACAATGTGCAGACTGGAGATTGGACGTTTTTGGCGAAGGTGATACGGTATCCTACGAACATTTGATAGATGAATTGGCTATAGACAGGAGTCGTTGCAAGCTTAATGGGTGTACCAATGAAATTGAACATGAATACCAGAAAAGTTCTGTTGCAGTTTGTAGTTCCCGTTTTGAAGGTTTTGGCTTAGCAATCGTCGAAGCTATGGCATGTGGCTTACCAGTTGTTTCTTTTGATTGTCTGTGGGGACCTCACGAGATTATTACAAATGGCGAGAATGGATTGTTAGTGGAAAATGGAAACATAATAAAAATGGCTGATGCGATTAATATTCTTATCAGGAACAAAAAATATAGGGAGCAAATAGGAAAGAAAAGTGTAGTCAGTGTGCAACAATATAACAGAAGCCAAATTGTTCAGAAATGGAACGATTTGTTTAAAAAGATTATCGAAACATGAAAGTCTTATATATTTTAAAGTCTTTTGCCATCAAAGCAGGAACGGAGCGCGTAATGTCAGACAAGATGAATTGGTTGGCAGAACATGGATATGAGGTAACGATGGTGACATATGAACAAGGTAAACATCTGCTGGCATTTTCGTTACATCCTTCTATTAACCATGTGAATATTAATACTCCTTTTTTCCACCTGAAGAAATATCGTCATTTTTTTCGTTTTATGTCAATGCGTCGTCATTACCGAAGACAATTACAGTCACTAATAGATAGAATACAACCAGATATACTTATAACTACAACCTATTCTCTCAATCTGATAGATATATTTCTTTCCCTTAAAACATCTGCCTATAGAATTTTGGAGTCTCATGTCGCATGTTATACCGTTAAAAAGTCTTATGACTACCGACATAATCCGATACTAAGTAGAATAGCAGTCTTGTATGACTTCTTTATTATGAAAAAAGTGAGCCGAATCGATTGCTTAGTTACTTTGACGCAGGGCGATGCAAATGATTGGATGAAATACTCATCGAATGTTGTTGTCATTCCAAATCCGGTTTCTTTTTACCCAGAAGCAATTAAAAGTCATGATGGTAAAGGACATAGAATACTCTCAGTCGGGCGCTTACACGAACAAAAAGGATACGATTTGTTGATTAATGCTTTTGGATTGATTGCGGACCAATGTCCAGATTGGAATATTTATATATATGGCGATGGTCCTGAAAAGGAAAAGTTATTATTGCTCATAAATCAGAAGAAACTAACAGAACGTATAATTATTAAAGATCCTGTTTCTACCATCTATGAAGAATATCAACAGAGTGAGTTTTATGTTCTCTCATCAAGGTATGAGGGCTTCCCTTTGGTGCTGAATGAAACCATGTCATGTGGCATCCCATGTATAGCATTTAGGTGTAAATATGGTCCAGAAGATATTATTGTCGACGGTGGAAATGGCTTGTTGGTGGAGAAGGAAAACATCAAGGAACTTGCCCAAATGATTCTTTGGATGATAGAGCATACAGACGAACGCCTCCGTATGGGAAAAGCTGCACGAGAAACAGCACTTCGTTATAAGAAAAGTGAAATCATGAGATTATGGACAGATATGTTTGAAAAGATAGGTAAGGCAAAGACACAAAGCGTACTCTAATTATTCAATATTAATGTTTTTTATGAAATTGTTGTGGAATTTTTTGTAAAAGAAGAGTATTTTTTCCATTTTTATTTAATTTATTGTTTTTTTTTCTCTATCTTTGCAAAGAAAAATCCAACTAACTACAAAAAATCTACGACTATGCTTGAAAATAGTTGTCAATTGAGCATCATAGTACCAGTGTACAATGTGGAGAAATATATTCGTCCTTGTTTGGAGAGTATATTCCGACAAGGTATTGATGACGATAACTTTGAAGTGATAATTGTCAACGACGGCACAGAAGACCGTAGTATGGAAGTGATACAGGAGATTATTAGTCAGCATGATAATATAACGGTTATCAATCAAGAGAATCTCAGTTTGTCAGTTGCTCGTAATAATGGAATAGCTCAGGCAAAAGGCGAGTATATCTTGATGCCAGATTCTGATGATTTGTTGATAGAAGGCAGTTTGTCTGTGTTGCTTGAGAAAGCTTTGGAGTCTAAGGCTGATTTAGTGGTTGCAGATTATTTGGAAATGACAGATGAGGAAATTAAGAGACTGCCTCAAATTAGTCAGAAACATTTGAAAGTGAAGGAGAAAACGGGTGAACAATTGTTCCTCGAGGATTTGAATCCACGCCAGTGTTATGTTTGGCGTACGTTGTATAAAAATACATTCATAAAGGAGAATCATTTGACATTCATTCCAGGTGTTCGCTATCAGGATGTAGCTTTTACTCATGAATGCTATCTGAGAGCGGGGAAGTGCCTTCGTGTGTCTCGCTTGCTTAATGTCTATAGGAAAGGGCATGCGTCAGCTACTTATTCCTTTGACAAAAAAAGGGCACATGACTTGATTACGGTGATAGCTGGTACTTGGAAATTAAGAAAAATTGAAGGGCTTTCACATGAAGTAAAGAAAAAGTTGGAGGATGATGTGTTTGTAACATTCTCACTCCTGATTTATTTTATGCTGTATGGTATGAAAGATGCCAACCAACGTCTGGAGGTCTTTCAAGATTTATGTAATACCATACCAGACCTAAACTTTTCCAATGGAAAGAAACAAAGAATAACATGGTTCTTGTTTAAACTCTCCCCAAGGCTGTATTTCGCCATACGTTTGTTTATAAAGGCGTGGACACCAAGACCTAACTTTGGATAACATCTTCGAAAAGTTGTTTCCACTGATTGGCAATCCTGTCCATTTGGAATCGTTTGACACTTTGGACAGCATTAATGGCTATGTTATTGCGTTTTTTCTCATCTTGAATCAGCGAAACAAGGGCATCTGCTAATTTTTCGATGTTACCGTTCTCCACAAGGACACCGTCTTGTCCGTCGTTGATAATCGATTGTGGTCCCCATGGACAGTCAAAACTCACTACCGCTAAGCCACATGCCATAGCTTCTATAATGATCATGCCAAATCCTTCGAAACGTGAGCTACATACAGCAATAGTACTCTTTAGGTATTCTTGTTCTATATCACTAGTACGTCCGTTTAATATGCAACGGCTACGGTTGATGCCTAACTTGTCTATTATGGCGTTAAAAGCTGTTGTGTCACCATCGCCGAATACTTCTAATCGCCACTTTTCTGTTTTTTTTTCCACCAGAGCCCATGCCTGCAATAGTAAATCAATTCCTTTTTCATGAGAATAACGCGCGACAGCGATGACACGTTTCTCTGTTAACGTACTAATAGTTGAGGGCGTGAAAGGGGATGGGTTGGGTATTGTCACTACATTAGCAAGCTCAATCCATGATTCCCTGTCTTTATCTGTCAGTACCACAAATCGGTCAAGTTTCTTTAAGTTGTTCAATAGTTGTCTTGACCAGAACTTGGCAAAAAGATTCATGATGAAATTACTTTTTTCATCCTTGAAATTACGGTAATTGTCACGGTGAACGTGTATCTCGCCCATCTTTTTACTACCATCCTTGATATCATTTAGAAAATTGATTTCTCGGCGAAGGAGGCTGATTGTGATATCGGGTCGGATGCGCATCAGTTCCTTTCTGACCAATCTTTTGTATTTAATCTGTTTGGGAATATAAATAAAAAACTTTTTCCAGAACGGACAGTTCCATAGTTGTTCAAAATTCAGATCATAGTTGATAATCTTGATTTTATCTGAAACATGATAAAAGAAAGGAAGCCCTTTCCCTTCTGTCAGAAGAATCGTGATATCATAACCGAAATGCTCAGCGAAATAGTTCGCTTTCATTGTCAAAACACGGGCAGCTCCATCTGCAGTATGGATAGAAGGAGTGATATAGACGATCTTAAGAGGTTTGTCAGTCATATAAAAGGGATTTTAATCTATTTTCTTGCAAAAATATATAAATAATTTGAATTTCCCAAATATAATAGTTATATTTGTAACATGAAATATGTGGTGACCATAGGAATACCAGTTTTTAATGCAGAACATTTTATTCGTCAAACGATGGATTCTGTATTGGTACAGTCATTCGAGAGTATCGAATATTTGATTGTCGATGACTGTGGAACGGACGGAACTATGGCTATTGTCAGGGAGTTACAGCAGACACATCCCCGAGGGGAGGATATACATGTTCTGTCCCAACCACGAAATATGGGAGTCAGTGCAGCAAGAAATAGAATCATTGATGAGGCACAAGGTCGATTTCTTTATTTTATGGATGCCGATGATTTAATGGAACCCAATACGATAGCATTGCTGATGGAGCACCAGCGACGGACAGGTGCAGAAATAGTGTATGGCTCCTATAATAAGATTGAAACCTACAATAAAAATAAGGTAAATTCTATTGTCCGTTATCCATTGCTGGAATTAGTTGGTGATGGATGTCTTGCAGAATATGCATGGCATAAATATGGAAATTTACAAACTACCATTTGGAATTATGTGGTAGATGTGGAGATGCTCCGTCGTTCGAAAGTGCGATTTATTGATACGGACTTTTGGGAGGATATGGCATTTACTTTTGATTTGTTGCCGTATTGTCAGCATGCAGTCCTTCTTCCTGATATTACCTATCACTATATGTGTCATTATGATTCGTTGAGTAAATATCAAGATCGGACACAAATCAGTAAGGATGAAGTGCTTAGAAATATCTCGACGGTGGATTATATGAAATTACAATGCATTAAGGCAAAAAAGAAATCATACTTGCCGCAACGTTGCCTTAATGTGTTGAGGACAGATATATATATGATGTGCTATATTCTAAAGAATGCACATAAAATCACTCCGTCGTTCAGCCGTCAGGAACTGAAGACAATCATGACCCATCCTGCAACACTTTCAGAAATCATGGATTTCCCGCATGAAAGAATCAAAAACCTGATGTTTTATTTGTTCAGTAAGCTTCCGGCGAGGATGGTTGTATGGATAATGACGGTCATAGGAAAATCAAAGGGTTTGATATAAAGTGAATTATAGTAAGGGTTTTGATTTGTTCGCAAAATGAAAATTGTGTATATATATTCATCATTAGCTCTTTGGGGAGGCGTGGAACGAATCCTTGTGGATAAGATGAACTGTTTGGTTCGTCATTATGGCTATGATGTGTATATAATCACATCAGATCAAGGTTCACATAAATCTCCTTACAACCTGGACGACCGGGTGCATCTTATAGATTTGGATATTCGCTTTCATTCTCGATTTAGGCACAATCTATTGCGTAGATTGATAGAATACCGTAGAATGTCAAGACTTTATCATGAAAGGCTGAAGAAACAGTTAATGCAAATTCGTCCGGATATTGTAATCACTACAACATTCCAAGATATACGACCATTGTTAAAGATTAAAGGTGATTTACCCCTTGTTGTGGAGTCTCATCTTAATTTCCTGCATCCTGATACTTTGTTACATAGGATACAGTCGAGAATCAATAATTATTGGGCAGGCAGGGCTGAAGCTATTGTGACATTGACAAATGGTGATGCAGAGGATTGGAGAAAAGTGAGCCATCATGTTCATGTTATTCCTAACATGGTACACTTGAATGATACGAACCTCTATAGCGATTGTACTTCAAAACGCGTCCTTTTTGTTGGCAGGTTTGAGGAGCAGAAGAATATAGGAGAATTAATTAGTATTTGGCAGCAGATACACACAAAATTTCCTGATTGGAAATTAGATCTATATGGCGATGGGAAGTTGTGGGAGAAATATAAATGTGAAGCCGATGCTTTGAATATCAATATTGAGATACACAAGCCTACTGCTCAAATCATGGATGCTTATCGTAACAGTAGCGTTTTTGTTATGACATCTCTTTATGAACCATTTGGCTTAGTCATACCAGAAGCCATGAGTTGTGGCCTACCTGTTGTTTCCTATGACAGTCCCTATGGTCCTGCTGGTATTATCTCAGATGGTGAAGACGGTTTCTTGATTCCCATGCATGATCGACAAGCTTTTGGTAATCGCTTATGTCAGCTCATGGGTGACGAAGAGTTACGAAAAGAAATGGGTCATCGTGCGATTGAGTCTTCCCAACGTTTCTCTGCAGACAAGATTATGCCTATGTGGAAGAAGCTCTTCGAGCAATTAACCTCTCTTTCCTAACATCCAAGGCATTTTTGCTTGGAAGAATAGAATGATGGGGTAGAGTAGCATGGTGACTAATAGCCCTAAGGCGTATGCTTCCAGCGGTGTGTAGATGTGGTCTGTAGATACCTGGAAGATAGGTTTGAGGATACCGTATCGGATAAAACCTGTGAGCATCCAGTGCAATCCGATGAATACCATTGTACCATTTGAGTAGTTAACAATGATTTTGGAATGAATGCTATTTAGTAACTTACAGAAGTATATGAAAGCAAGGAGTCCAAAGAGAACGGCAGGGAAATAAGATAACATGTGTATGGTAAGGTTCTCTTCGCAGCCTGCATGATAGTCAAACAAAAGAATACTTATTAGCAATGTAACGACAAACCACCCAATGTCTTTTTTAATGTTGCATGTTTCAAAGGCATGATATTTCCGACAGAGAAATCCCATATAGTAGAATACTAAGGACTTGGCTATGCCGATGAAAACAAAATGTGAGGGGACATATCCGGCCTTGTGTGCAACATATATCCCCATTCCAGTTATACAGAATCCTCCCATCAGCCATGATCCATGTTTTAATTGGAAACTAATATCTAATAGTAGATGCATAATGAAAAGGGCGGCGATAAACCAGGTGACGGGATTTAACTCTTCTGCAAAACTATTGTTCGCCTGTAACAGTAATGCACCGTAAATTGGTCGCATGGACTCAGAAAGGGTTGGGATTGCACCATGCTCATAATAAAATTTAATCAACCAATACGGAATAAATACTATATTATATATAATGTATGGGATTCCTAATTGATACCAATATTTCTTAAGCTCATTTTTTATGTTCGAACGCCTTTTCTTCAAATAGCCAGAATTAAACATAAGGCAGGCCAGCAGGAAAACCTCAAAATAAGTAACAGGCAGAGCCCCCAGTTCCTGCGGTATATGGACTGGAATAACCAGTGCAACGCTAAGAAACTTAGCCCAGTCCATCCAGTTAATTCTTTCATTCATGGTGGCAAAGATACAATTTAGTGATCAAAAAACCAAATAATATTTGGAGAATTGCTGAAGAAAATATATCTTTGCATAATAAATACTAAAATATAGTTTATATGTCAGAATGGTATGATAAATATCTGAGCATCTACGATAAGCCTTTTAGTGAGGTGCCACAGGAAGTGATTGACGGAACCCGTGAGCGATTGGCAAAGTTACAGAGCGATGAGCCAGTTGCTTCCATAGTTATTGTAGCCTATAATGAAGAGAAACATCTGCCAGCCTGTCTATGGTCTTTGAGTGAGATTCAATGCAAATATCCTGTGGAGTTTATCGGGGTGGATAATGAGTCAAAAGACCGTACAGCGGAAATCTACGAGAAAATGGGCGTTACTTATTATACTGAGCATCAACATACCTGTGGCTATGCCCGTCAGTGTGGGCTGAATCAGTCAAAAGGTAAATTCTATATGTGCATAGACTCAGATACCATCTATCCTCCACATTATTTTGAACTGATGATTGACGAGTTGATGAAACCAGGAATATCAGCAGTTGCGTCGTTGTGGAGTTTCTGTCCTAATGAGCGCTTTTCTACGTTTGGATTGAAAGTGTATGAGTTTTGTCGTGATATCTATTTGAGAATTCAGAGTATTAACCGTCCAGAGTTGAGTGTACGAGGAATGGCCTTTGGCTTTTATGCTGAGTATGCCAAAAAGGAAGGTTATCGTGTTGAACTTCTTCGTGGTGAAGATGGGTCTATGGCATTAGCGATGAAGAAGTATGGTAAAATTAAGTTTGTCTATGACAAACGTTGCCGTGTCATTACCAGTTACAGTTCCTTCAAGGAGAGCTCTTTGACGAAGGCTATGTGGAATAGGTTAAAATCGTATGGAATATTTCGCCTCTTCTATAAGGTGGATCATTACGAGGATGCCAAGGATAATTTCTTAAAGTCGAAATAAAAGAATTAGGGATGTTTCAGTTAGAACATCCCTAATACCTTTTCTACGATAGGTGCCATATCGTAGTATTTGTATTCAGCCAAACGTCCGCCAAAGATAACATTGCTTTCTTGTTGGGCAAGCGCCTCGTATTTTTGGTATAATGCGTTGTTCTTTTCATCGTTAATGGGGTAATAGGGCTCCAGTCCCTCTTTCCATTCTACAGAATACTCACGGCTGATAACCGTCTGAGGGTTTTTGTCCACGTCTGCTGCAAACGACTCAAAATGCTTGTGTTCAATGATACGTGTGTAGGGAATCTCTGCCTCGGTATAATTAATCTGGGCAAGTCCTTGGTAATTGGATGTAGGCAATGTCTCAGTCTCAAAGCGTACGGTACGGTAGTCCAATTTACCATATCGGAAGTCGTAGAACTCATCAATTCTACCTGTGAATACGATATTCTCGAATTGGGAATTGAGAATTGAGAATGAAGTATTGCTCCGGTTTCGTTCTTCAAAGAAGTCAACATTCACCTGTGTGTCAATACCTTCCAATAACCCGTCGATGAGTTTGTTATAGCCACCAATAGGTACTCCCTGATAGGAATCGTTGAAATAATTATTGTCATAGACAAAGCGAACAGGCAGTCGTCTGATGATGAAGGGAGGTAGCTCGGTGCATTTGCGTCCCCATTGTTTTTCGGTATATCCTTTGATGAGCCGCTCGTAGATGTCACGACCCACTAAGGAGATGGCCTGCTCTTCCAAATTGGTAATCTCCTTGCCTTCCATCTCTTTTCGCTGTTCTTCAATCTTCTTTTTTGCCTCTTCAGGGGTAATGACACCCCACATTTGTGAAAAGGTGTTCATGTTAAAAGGCAGATTGTAAGCTTTTCCTTGATAGATGGCAACGGGAGATTCAGTAAAGCGGTTGAACTCCACGATATTATTAACAAAATCCCATACCTTCTTGTTGGAGGTGTGGAAGATATGTGGTCCGTATTTATGAACGTTGATGTTGGCGATATTCTCGCAATACAAGTTGCCACCCAGATGAGGCCGCTTGTCAATGACGAGACATTTCTTGCCTTGTTGCTTGGCACAATAGGCGAATGTTGAGCCGAAAAGACCTGCTCCAACTATCAGATAATCGTATTTTTCCATCTTCTCAATTTTAAGTTATTGTCTGCAAAGTTACAAATAATTATCAATTATCAATTATCAATTATCAATTATTTTCTTATCTTTGCATCTGAAATGGCAAAGAACAGGATAGAATACATTGATGCTATGCGGGGATTCACAATGATTCTCGTCATATATTCCCATGTTTGTGTTTTCTGTTTCAAGGATTATTTCATGGCATTCAATGATGTGTTGTTCTTGTTGCGTATGCCGTGTTTCTTCTTTATCAGCGGCTGGTTGTTCTATAAGGCGACACGCATTTGGGATCAATCGACCGTGAAGCAAGTCATGAGCAATAAGTTTATGGTGCAGATAGTCCCAACTTTTATTTTCCTTGCCTTGCATGAACGTACTAATTTCTTCCATCAGTTGGGGGCGGTTAAAGGAGGCTATTGGTTTACTTTTGCCCTATTTATCTATTTTGTCATTTATATTCTGTCATCATTGGCTTTCCGTCGTTGTAAGCATAGGGATTTATGGATGCTGCTGATCGCTTTGTTCATCTCTATGTCTGCTTCGTGGTATGACGTCCATTATCAGCAGATAAGCCGTCAGTTAGGGTGGGGACGATATGCGTTAGGTTTCCTGAGTTTTATGACCTGGCGCTATTATCTCTTTTTCTTTCTTGGGACTTTGGTAAAGAAGAATTTCGACAAGTTCTTGCAGTGGACCAACCGCCGTGAAGTCTTCTTGGTCGTTATAGCAATCTTTGTCTTGATGGCAAGTTTGCCCAGAACAGATTATTGGCCGTGGGTATATACACGATTTGCAGTGAGTGGCATCTGTGGTATGGTGATGGTATTCACTTTCTTTCGCTACTTCGCCTCATGGTTTACGAAAGAACGTGTTCTTGGTCGTAGCTTACAGTATGTAGGTACTCGTACTTTGGATATCTACCTACTTCATTTCTTCTTTCTACCTGAGTCGATGTTGGCTTATAATCGACAACTGCTGGCTTATGGTAACAAATTCTTGGAGGTTAGTGTCGTGTTGGGAGAAGCCTTGTTGGTTTTAGCAGGATGTCTAATTGCCAGTTACATTATTCGCCTCAGTCCGTTCTTGGCGAAATATCTGTTTGGAGTGCAAAAAACTCTAAACTCTAAACCTTAAACTCTAAACTTTTTGTACCTTTGACTACGTCGAAAGTACTCACGTTCGAAAAAATGCAAATAAATTTGCTTTTTTGCTCACTTAATCGTACCTTTGTCAAAAAATAGAGTTATGCATACACTGAAAGAACTAAAGAAACTGGCGAAAGAGTCAATTCCTGGACCAAAAACAAAACTTGCTTTGTTGGGTGATACTGCAACGCAACTATTAGCAACGGCTATTCAAGGTGAGGCTGTCGCAAGGAATTTGTCGATAGATTTATATGAAGGCGAATATAGTCAGGTGGAGCGTCAGTTATTAGATGCGACCAGTGAATTATATTCCTTTGATCCAGATATATTGATTATATTCCAATCCACTCATAAGTTATGTGAATATCATAGCCTATTGCCAGTGGAGAAACAATGCACACTTGCAGATGAACGTTTGGATTTTGTGACAACGCTTTGTCAGAGTTCCCAACTTGCCAATAAGAAAATAGTCTATTTCAACTATCCTGAGATAGAAGATACTGTATTTGGCAGCTATGCTAATAAAGTTACAGAATCGTTTACGTATCAAGTACGTAAACTGAATTATGAGTTGATGAATATCTCTCAACAATATACAAATCTCTTTATCTGTGATATTGCAGGACTGCAGAATAAGTTAGGGCGTAACATGATGTTTGCCCCCAATGTCTATGTAAGTACGGAGATGATTCTGAGCATGGATGCGTTACCTTATGTCACTTCAAGGGTGGTCGATATTGTGGGAGCCATAAAGGGACAGTTCAAGAAATGTTTGATTTTGGATCTTGATAATACAGTATGGGGTGGTGTCATTGGTGATGACGGACTGGAGGGTATTCAACTGGGACATGGTCTTGGTATTGGCAAGGCATTTACCGAATTCCAGATGTGGGTTAAGAAACTGAAGGCTCGGGGTATCATTATCTGTGTTGCCTCCAAGAATAATGAGGATACGGCGAAAGAACCGTTTGAGAAGCATCCAGACATGATTCTGAAGCTGGAGGATATCGCTGTGTTTATGGCTAACTGGGAGACAAAAGTGGATAATATCAGAGCTATTCAGCAGATACTGAATATTGGTTTTGATTCAATGGTGTTCTTGGATGACAATCCTTTTGAAAGAAATATTGTTAGGGAGCATATCCCAGAAATCACAGTTCCTGAATTACCTGAAGACCCAGGTGAGTATTTGGAGTATCTCTACTCTTTGAATCTTTTTGAAACTGCATCCTATAGTGGAGCAGATAAAGATCGTACCAAGCAGTATCAAGTGGAGGCTCAACGGGTATCACTTAGTAAGACATTTACAAATGAGGCTGATTTCCTTAAGTCATTGAATATGATTTCTCAAGTAAGCGGGTTTACGAAATTTAATACTCCGCGTGTAGCTCAATTGTCGCAGCGGAGCAACCAATTTAATCTTCGTACTATTCGATATACAGAGGCAGACATTGCAGCTTTGGCAGCAGACCCGAAAGTAATAGACTTGAGTTTTACGTTAGAGGATAAATTTGGTGATAATGGTTTGATAGCGGTGGTCATCATGAAGGAACAAGATTCTGATACTTTGTTTGTGGATACTTGGTTTATGAGTTGCCGAGTCCTTAAGCGCGGTATGGAGAACTTTACTCTGAACACCATGGTTGAAGAAGCGAAAGCAAAAGGTTATAAGCGGATTATTGGTGAATATCTTCCTACTGCAAAGAATAAAATGGTTGATGCCCATTATCCGAATTTGGGCTTTACACCTATTGCTGATTCTCAGAGTGCACAATATTTGTTAGATGTAGATAATTATATACCTCGTGAGTGTTATATTACTAAAGAATAGAATATGGATTGTCAGTTAGAACATATAGGATATGTGACGGATGATATAGCTAAGACGGCAGCATCCTTCCGATTATTAGGTTATGTGGCAGGAGATATTGTTAGTGACGATACCCAACGCACTCGTATTTGTTTTCTTCGTAAACAAGGAGAAACAAATATTGAATTGGTTGAACCTTATGAGGACAACAAGACCATGCAGAAAATGCTGAAGCGAGGTGTCACCCCCTATCATACCTGTTATGTTGTGGATGATATTACTGCGGCTTATGAGGAAATGCTGGATAACGATTTCACACCGTTGTTCAAACCCGTAGCAGCCCCAGCCTTCGGAAACAGGTTGATCTGTTATTTTTTTAAGCAGGAAGTTGGTCTTATCGAGTTGGTGAATCAATAATCTTTTTTAGGTCTTTGGCAATCTTCAGAGAATATTGTTTTGCTCCTTCTCGGTTTAGATGTCCGAAATCATAAAAGTATTCGGTATGACCAACGAAGTCGCTGTCACGATAGTGGTCGAGGAAGGGGATATGGTGCTTTTCAGCGAGGTCATGGACAAATTGAAAAACATTTTGTTTTGAGCAGATATACATTGGGGATTCAATCAAAACTAAGCGGATGTGATGTTGTTGGCAGTCTTTAATAAACTTTTCCAATAAAGCGACACGTTGTGAGTCAATAGGGAAGGCGTACTCTTCTGCCTTGATACCGATAGTGTCTAATACACCGTCCATAGGTTTCCAACCTTTTAAACTTCTATCCATGGATCCGAGTCTCCCTGTCAATAAGTTGGGTAAGCTTCCTGTATATCGATATGTCCATGATAATTGGCAAGGCCAGTATTTCCCAGATTTTTTTAGCATTTCGTCGCATGCTTCGCTCATGCCGCAATAGGGGGAAAGTGAGTTGGCACGCTCCACTCCAGAAAAAGGGGTCTGCAGCCAATCACAGGGGTGAATCTCAAAGATGATGGTTTGTGGGGTATAACGGGTGAGGATGTTACCTAAGAGTCCATAATGGTAGTAGATATTCTTGATACCCCAGTCTGCAGTATTGAAACAACTTTTCCCCAATTCTTTTTCAAAAATAGCAGGTACATAATGGTGCAGGCATCGAGAACTCCCAAAAAATAAAATGGAATCCCGTGTTGTCTCATTGGAATAGCTAATCTTGTATTCGTCGGTGGCATTTGATTGGCTGTACAAGTATTTCAGTCCCAAACCTAATGTCCTGTCGAACAAGAAAAACAGACTTGCTATGATGGCAATATGTATGAGTAGTTTTTTCATAGGTCAGAACTGGAAATAGATAAACTGGTTATTGTCAAAAATGCCGAAAAGAAGAATTGCAATAATCTCGACGGCTATTGTGAGTTCCCAACGCCATCTCTCTATTTTAGAGGGTAAGTATATCTTCTTCTTCTTTGAGAAATATTCCTCTTGGAAATCCACATAGATGAGGGCAAGTGAGCAGATAGCTCCATTGGCTAGTGTCGGCATGTCGAAGAACATTCCTCCGTTCCAAGCCTCGGTGATGCGACAGAGCACTGCCCAAAACTCACTGATGTTGGAAGAATGGAATAGCATCAGACCGAAAGTCACCACAAGATAGTTACCAACCATCTTCCATGCAAAAGGAGCGGTTGGAAGTCCATAGCTATTCAGTTGGATTTTGGCTTTCTTGAAAAACTGTCCGCTGACCATTAGGGGGATATACCATAATCCGTGATAAATTCCAAAGAGGAAGAACGTCCAGTCTGCTCCATGCCACATACCGATGAAAGTCATGTTTAGCATAATAGCTGCTATAGTGCCATTTGTGCCCCAGTTGCGCAATTTAATATTCAGTGGAAGAAACACGTAGTCGGTCAACCATGATGTCAGCGACATATGCCAACGACTCCAGTATTGTGAGATGTTGATGGTGAAGAACGGCCGTTTGAAGTTTTCTGCTACTTTGAAGCCTAACATCAATGATACACCAATAGCCATTTCGCTATATCCGCTGAAGTCGGCATACATCTGGAAGGGGTAGAGTAGGGAAGCGAAGATGATGGATACGGCAGAATGGTGCTCAAAATTGTTCCAAACAGCACTAATATACAGGTCAAGTCTGTCGGCAATACACATCTTCAAGAACATACCCCACAGCACTCTGCGGAATCCAGTCATCAGATTGTCCGGATTGAATAGGCGACTTTGAGTCAGTTGCTTCAAGAAAGGTTTGGGACGGTCAATCGGGCCCGACAGAATGGTAGGGAAGAAGGCAATGAAATTGGCGAAGTTAGAGATGTCGCGCTCATGGTCTATTTGCCCATGGTAAATGTCGAGTGGGTAGCTCATCAGTTTGAAGGTGAAAAAGCTTAGCCCGATAGGAACAATGATATGTGAGGCTGTCCACGACAAATGAATGCCTATGAGGTCGGCTGTAGCAACAAAGGAACCAATAAAAAAGTTCAGATATTTAAAATAGAATAAAGCTCCGATGCCTATAATGACACTCAGGGTCGTCAGACGGGAAGCGAGTCGCTCTTTTTCCTGTTCAATGGCTTTCCCTATACCATGGCCGCTTCCCCAGCAGA
>JAEEGF010271214.1_pt1 | contig 30829 bp, 24 predicted proteins | sample 9134171 | NCBI WGS metagenome assembly JAEEGF01 (sample SAMN16246542, study PRJNA631951) | gut metagenome | biome: gut microbiome; feature: rumen; material: AP-attached | host: Bos | place: Iran: Karaj | collected 2018-10 | reverse complement strand
CCGACCTCAAGATGGCCGATGCCACCTTTTCTTATGTAGATTTTGATATCGAGGAAGGCGACTCTGTGTATCTGAAATATAGCACGGTTGTAGAGACTGGTAAGACCTATCAGACCACCAATATCATGTTGAATGGTCTGCTGCTCGACACCTCCCCCTTCATAGCCCAGGATCCCATTCCCAACAGTCGTGACTACCACTACGATTGCGACAATGGTACATGTACATTATCTTGGACGGCAGGACCTACCGCAGTAAAACATCGTCTCTTCTTCGGCACAGATGCTGATGAAGTGGAGAATGCCACTTCTTGGCTCTATGAAGGTGCAGAGACAAGCTATACCGTAAGCGACATTAAAACATGGAACACCTACTATTGGCGTGTCGATGAAATCGAGGAAAATGGAACAATTCATAAGGGATTGGTATGGTCGTTCAGAGGTCGCCAACTGGCCTTCCCTGATGCCGAGGGCTATGGTCGTTTTGCTCAGGGCGGACGTGGCGGTATTGTCTATCACGTCACCAATCTCAGTGGCGACAAAGACACATCGGGCTCTCTGCTCTATGGCTTGGTAAACCTTGACCAGCCTCGTTATATTGTCTTTGACGTGAGCGGTATCATCGAACTCGACTTCAAATCATACTTCACGAAGCCTTATGCTTATATCGCCGGACAGACAGCGCCTGGAAAAGGCATCTGCATCAAGGCCTCGAATATTAACATCGGTTCTGACGTCATCTGCCGCCACATCCGCTTCAAGCGCGGATTGGGTGTCTATGGCGAGAATACTGGCAATGCAATGGGTATGTCTGGCGCTAACCACGCTATTGTCGACCATTGTACTGCTGCATGGGGTACTGACGAGACAGTTTCTGGACGTGGAGCGCTGAACGTCAGTTTCCAATACAGTATCATCTCTGAAGCATTGGGCATTGCCGGACATAAGAACTATGCTGACGGCACCAATCACGGTTATGCTGCCACTATCGACGGACGCATCGGTTCGTGGCACCATAACCTGCTCGTCAACTGTAACGGACGCAACTGGAGTATGGGAGGCGGTATGGATGCCAACAACATCCCCATTGGTGGACTTGACCTTTTTAATAATGTGGTTTATAACTGGAACGGGCGAACCACTGATGGCAACTGCCATGAGGTGAACTTCGTAGGCAACTACTATAAAATGGGAGCTGATACTCGTCACACCAAACTCTTCACCCAGCAGTTCGAGTCGGCCATCAATCCTGAAGGTACTGACATCGCCTATGTCAATGGCAATATCCGAGAGAATAAGAATCACACGTTGACTCATGACAAGAGAGGCGATACCTATGACGCCAATGGCAATATCCCCACTACTTACGAATATGTGGTCAACGAACCCTTGTTCCCTTCGTATGCCACTATCCATAGCGCAAAGGATGCCATGAAGATCGTGACGAGTTACGCTGGTGCCACCATGCCCATGCGCGACGAGCACCATTTGCGTAACATCAAGGAGACGCTCGAAGGCAGTTGGACCTATAAAGGTTCTAAGTCGAAGATTAAAGGCGAGATAGATACTGAGGAGGATATCACAGAACATGCTGACGGCAAGGGCTGGGAAGTTTATCCTGAAGAGACACGAGCAGAAGACTGGGATACGGATCAGGACGGTATGCCCAACTGGTATGAGCAACTGATAGGTAGTGATCCCAACACCGCCAACCAGAACGATGATCCTGACAAGGACGGATGGACGCTGCTGGAAGACTATCTGGACTTCATGGCTCACCCCTACATAGTCATAGAGCCTGAAACAACGGGCAGCATCGACGTGAAGCCCTTCTTTGCTGGATTCTACGGACAAAACGCCAATTACGACAAGGCTACTCCGACCTATACCGTCGCAACCGAGAGCACTCTATTCACTCCTTCTGTTGACGGGTCGATAGTAAAGGCCGTTGCAGGACAGGACGGTGGTGTAGGTTACATTAACGTTACTGTCAACGACAACGAGACCACCTTCACCCAACCTATCGGTGTCGCTGTGACAGGCAATCCGACAGCCATTCATACCGTGTGGAGTGAAGATAACATCAAAGTGGCTAAGCGTGAGTTCTTCACAATAGACGGCAAGCAGGTAACCACCATGCAGTCGCACGAGGTATACGTGATGAAGATAACTGACACAAAGGGGAAAGTCCACTCAGTAAAAATCATCAAAAATTAAGAAGAAAACGACTTTTCTTGCCTTGCGGGTGCAGAGTTACACAAAAAAATGTGTACCTTTGCACCCGCAATGAATCAGACGACATCATCTATACAGGCACTCCAACAGCAACGAATCCTGTTGCAGTTGGAGTATCATTCTGAAAAGGAAGCCTTTCAGCGACAGACCGAAGAGCAAGGACTGTTGCGGAAGGTGAAGCGTGGTGATGCCTGGTGGCCCGTGCGTACTGGTAATACCTATTACAACTCCCTGAATCAGCTGGCGATAGAGGTTTTTCGGACAGCAGATACAGATATCGAGCACAACTTCGAATTTGGCAAACCTATCGCCTTCTTCTATAAAGAGGCTGATGATGCCAAAATCCATTATTTCAGCTTTACAGGAACTGTGAGCTATGTGGATGGCGACCGAATGGTATGTATCGTACCTGAAAACGGGCGACTCACCGATTTGCAGAATGTACATAACCTCGGCGTACAGCTCTCGTTCGACGAAACGAGCTATCGTCTGATGATGGAAGCACTCGACAGAACCATCAAAGCCAAGGGACGCCTGGCTTATCTCCGCGACTTGTTCTATAGCAGACAGAAGCCAGAGACCTTCGTTTTCCCTCCCATGCATTTTCCTTACCTGAATCAGACACAGGAACAGGCCGTCAACGAAGTATTGCGCGCCAAGGATGTAGCAATTGTTCATGGGCCTCCAGGAACAGGCAAGACGACCACACTGGTAGAAGCAATTCGCGAGACGCTGATGCGCGAGAATCAGGTGTTGGTATGTGCACAGAGTAATATGGCTGTCGACTGGATATCGGAAAAACTGGTCGATCGAGGTATCAACGTGCTGAGAATAGGTAATCCCACACGTGTAAACGACAAGATGCTGTCGTTCACCTACGAGCGACGCTTCGAGGCGCACCCTGACTATCCCCAACTCTGGGCTATCCGCAAAGCCATTCGAGATCTGCGCAAAAACCGTAAACGAGGCGACGAGAAGTTTCATCAGAAGGTAGAAAGTCTGAAGAGTCGCGCCACAGAACTGGAGATTCGTATCAACAACGAGCTGTTTGCTGAGGCACGCGTCATTGCCTCCACCTTGGTAGGCTCTGCCAATCGTATCCTAGAAGGCCAGAAGTTTGGCACCTTATTCATTGACGAGGCAGCACAAGCATTGGAAGCAGCTTGTTGGATACCCATGCGCCGTGTGTCGAGAGTTGTTCTGGCTGGCGACCATTGCCAGTTGCCGCCTACCGTCAAGAGCATAGCCGCCCTGAAGGCAGGATTAGGCAAGACGCTCATGGAACGTATTGTAGAGATGCATCCTGAGGCTGTCACCCTGCTGAAGCTGCAGTATCGCATGAACGAAGACATCATGCGATTCTCCAGCAACTACTTCTACAACGGACAAGTAGAGAGTGCGCCAGAGGTGAAATACCGCAGCATTCTCGACCTCGATATCCCGATGGAATGGCTCGATACGTCGACTTTGGAAGAGAAAGAGCAGTTCATCGGAGAGAGTTTCGGACGTATCAACAAAGCAGAGGCCGAACTCACCTTGGACACCCTTCAGCAATACTTCGAACGTATTGGCAAACAGCGACTCTTAGACGAGCGAATAGATGTCGGCATCATCTCACCCTACCGTGCTCAGGTACAATATCTGCGCCGTTTGCTGATGAAACGGGAGTTTTTTAAGCCTTTCCGCCGTCAGATCAGCGTCAATACCGTCGATGGATTCCAAGGGCAAGAGCGCGACATCATCGTCATCTCGCTGGTGCGCAGCAACGACGAGGGACAGATAGGATTCCTCAGAGACCTGCGCAGAATGAATGTGGCCATCACGAGAGCACGTATGAAACTCATCATTCTAGGAAACGTCGAAACGATGACAAAACACCCATTCTATCGGCAATTATGGCATTTCATTCATAATTTAGCTTAGCCATCACTTTACGAAAATCTTTTTGCCGTTTACGATGTTCAGTCCCTTCTGCAAGAAGCTGAGGCGCTGTCCTTGGAGGTTGTAGATACCACCTCTTAGCTCTGACCTCATATTTCTTACCTCTTCAATTCCCGTCGTTTGCGTCTCAATTTCGCCAGTGAACGTCTCACTACTGTTCTCAACAATGACGGTATAACGGCCTTTGGCATAGGCTGAGATATCAATATTGAGGGCTACGATATTACCAGCATTGACAGCTTTCTCATAGACGGTTCTACCCGATTCGTTCATAATGCGTACCAGATAGGCATCGTCTAGCGGGTCGAGATTGACGCCCAACTGCAGGTCGTTGTATTCGCCATACAGAGATTGTTCAGCCCCTCTCCTCATCGGAGCCTTTGGTCGTGTCTTGGTGGTATGGGTAAAGTCGAAACGGCGTTTGGGAGCTTTCATGGCCTCAGGAGTAGCACCATCCTCATATTCGTCGTTGAGATAGATGACTTCATCGCCAACGGTACATGACATCAAGAACCACGCAGGATTTAATATTCCAGGATAGATGTTTATTGTCGGGCCGAAAAGACCTCCGACACCTTCCAACCATGTGGTTTTGTAGGCCATATGATTTGCTACATCTCGATAAACACCCTTAAAGCCTTCTAATCCTCCCGTCTCCCTAGGCCCAATGATATATTGTTGATCATTAATCTGTAGGGTATCATAAGGCTGGAGAGAGAAATCATACATCAACTCAAATCGTTTGTTTGTTGAGTCAAATTCGTATACCTGTTTATTCTCTTCGTACCATGCCCCCACCTTGCTCTTTGAGGGGGATTGTGTAATAGCAGCATAGTCTGGATGAATGGGGTTAACATACCGTTGGCACATCATCTGCTTGCACGTATTCCCATCGATAATGGTGTCACCATCGAAATAGTAGTAGTCTATCAGCTGCACAGGATTACCAGAACTGCTATCTCCAACTTTCCATACCTTGCCTTCTTCGACAAAAGGTCGATAAGCCATCTGTGGCGTCTTGTTGATGACAGGATGCTCCTCGCCTTGATTGTCCACAACGATGTAGTTGATATTGGGATCGAAGCCTGGAACATAGAAGTTGGTAGCAAAGAGGCTTGTGCAGGTAGCTACAGGCCCTACATCCTGTATGGTGAAGAGAATCTTGTGTTCCAGCGGGTCATCAGTTGGTTCCTCAATGAAGTAGACATAATTGCATGATCCGCAATTCAAGTTCACTTTTCCAAAAACATGCAAACGATCGCCTTCTAATTCATAGGAAAGCTGCTCACGCTCTTCATGATTCGAATTGCCCACCTTATCTTTAGGCAGGTTGCAGCCATGAACTTTTCTGTTCAATGTGTCAAAGAACGAGAATGTCAGGTATTGGTCGATCAAATAATCATCAACAACATAAACCACATAGGCCAGATAATCCCTAGAAGAAACGGGGCGTGAATCATAGAGATTTGCCAAAGGACCTTCCAAAGAGCCAACACCTTCTATCCATGTTTTTTGCTGAGAATGGTCGTCAGTACGGCATACCGTCCATTTCCGCAAATAGCGGTGTTGCATGATCGTACTGTCGCCTATTACATCATAGTCGTAGCTAGTTACCTCAGGGCCTTCCCAATAATCGTTCACAGACAGGACGTTGTATGACACGACCTTTTGTTCATCGTACGAATAGGTCTCATAGGTGTCACCAGCCTTCAACGAATAGTCGAACATCAGGAATTCCACCTCCGATGTTGGGTCGTAAAGATACACCTTGCGGTTTTCCTCACGTATGAAGAACCTGTCCAATTTGTAAAAAGTACGTCCCCCTGGCTTTCCATCAATGTTTACTTCCTCTACGCCTTGCTGAATATAGTAGTCTATTTCTTCCATCTTGTCTTGGCCAGAAGTAGAGCGAACCACATGCCAACTCTTGCCTCCCTTTACGAAGGGAAGATAATCGAAATAAGAATTGTCGTTGTTGTTTTCCTGAGCCGACATCGCCATCGACGCCAGCACACACATCATGAATAATAATGTCATCTTTTTCATATCTGTCTGTTTTTATTCTTAACGCTTCAATATCTGTTCCAGCGTGATCTCTGGATTGGTTTCTCCGAATACATCTTTCTTCAACTTGAGCTTGCGATGCTGGACGGCAGAGATGGTGATGCAGTAGATGTTGCCGATAGTGCGGTTGCTGAGGCCCAGTCGGGTGAGGATGCACAGACGAATGTCATCTTCCTGCATATCGGGATACTGCTCACGTAGGTTGGCGAACCGGTTGTTATCGATGGCGTTCAGCGTCCGTTCCACCTCGCTCCATTCTTGCAGACTGAGATAGATGACCGAATCGCCACTTTGGTTGAGTTTCTTCATCACTTCCGTACGTTCTAGGATGAAGTTCTGCAGAAATGCCACCACCTCGTTTGCCTGATGCAGTTGGGTCTTATGGTACTCTGCCTCCTGGCGTTGTTTCTGCATCCTATACCTCACCACCAATATCATTGCCAGAATGACTATAAGCGATGCGATAATAGTCATAAGAAGTGTACGACCATACATCTGCGAACGGTATTCGAGTTGCTGATTCTCTATTTCCTGCCTCAGCGTCTCCTGATAGTACTGGTCTTTCTGTTCGAGGGCTTTATAATAAAAATCCTCTACTTGCTCGAAAGCATTGTCTATATCGTCTTCCACCTTTGTGGCTCCCATCCTTCTAAGTGCTATCTTGGCGAGATAACTCTGTACGATATAAGCCAGATGGATATCATTGCCTGGCTCTATCTGGCGATAGACGGTTTCTGCCGAATCGAGCATGTTAAGGCTGAGGTAACTGCGAGCCAACACCTGCGAGGTGCCTGGTCGCAGATCAGCAGTTGCCAACGATTCAGCCTGATGGGCATAGTCAAGTGCCAGTCGGTAGTCTTCCTTTGCCCAAGCGATGTTCGCAAGGGTGGTCAGTGTCTGACACATCAGGTCGGTCATCTTGTTTTTCTTTGCGATATCGTAAGCTTTGGTGACAAGTCCGACAGCATCGTCGTATGAACCCTTGGTGGTAAATGCCACTTGTGATGCGTAAGTTCCAGCATAGTCGAGCAGAATAACGTAGTTACGCTCATCATCGGGATGCTGCTCATAGATAGTCAATGCTTTCTTCATCAGTCGCAATGCCTCTTCGGGATTGCTCTGCGACAATGCTTCAGCCAAACGCTGATACGCGATATAATAGGTGTGCCAATCCTCAGACTCTTCAGCCAAACGGATCGTTTTGCGTAGCAGAGACTCACCCAAGCGGATGCTGTCGTTGTCTAATGCCGCCTCAGCATCCTCCAGACAACGTTTCGCTGTCTGCGAATTCCATTCTTTCTGTGGCTGACTGCAAGCTATCAGCAGAATGCTTAGGATAAATATATAAAAAGTTCTCGTACACATTGTCGTAGCATATATCATTATTTTCTGGTTGCAAAGTTACGACATTTTCCTGAATGTTGTATCAGAAGCTTATGGAAAATACGAAAAGGCAGTCTATACGTAAATCACTACAAATCAGCATATTACAAAATAGTCCCTATTCCTACCTATGGAAAATAAATGAAGGAGGTATGGAAAGAACAAAAAAAACAATTGTTTTGGACTAATAAAAAATAAGTACGGAGTATTTTACAATATGTACGGAGTATTGAAAAATAACCCTAGGTTATTGCTGAATAAGCGTTCCTTATTGGAAAATAACCTGGGTTATTGATTGATAAGCAGCATTTGCTGAAAAATTTTATTTTTGCAAATTATCTGCCATACTGCCATCAGCCTTCTGAATTGCCTTTATACAAAGGGTTTGTCGGGTGGTGGCAGATTTGAGAATTATGGCAGATAAGGCTTGTTTTGGTCGTTTTAAAGGCTTATATGTGGCATCCTGAAGGCTTTTTTGCCTCGTTCTGAAGGCTTCTTTGGGTCATTCTAAAGGTTTCTATGGGTCGTACTAAAGGCTACAATGGGGCATAGAGAGCTTTACCATCAGGCAAAGGAAGCTTCAGGATGGGGCATTAAGTATGTTTATTAAGTTTTAGTACGTCCCTTCGGACTGCCAGTCCGAACGTTACGGACTGTGAGTCCGATGCCTGCGGACTGGCAGTTTAGATTAAGTAAACTGACACTCCGCAAGGAAATCATAGAAATAGCAAAAGAAATCCTCAAATTTCTTTTGCATTTCACACGTTTTTTCGTACTTTTGCATCGTAAAAAGAACCATATAATGAGTAACATTGACATCAGACGAGTTACTACCCGCCAAGAACTGAAACTATTCATACAGTTCCACTACGACTTATACAGGGGCAACAACTGCGCCGTACCCTTTTTGTTTTCCGACGAGATGAACACTTTAAGAAAGGACAAGAATCCTTCGTTTGAGTGTTGCGATGCAGAATACTTCATGGCTTATAAGGACGGCAAACTGGTGGGACGCGTAGCCGCCATCATAAACCGTAGAGCCAACGAGCGCTGGGATCGCAAGCAGGTACGCTTCGGATGGTTCGATTTTATAGACGACATGGAGGTCAGCACAGCCCTGCTGAAAGCCGTAGAAGACTGGGGCAAGGAAAAGGGCATGACGGAGATAGCCGGTCCGCTGGGATTTATCGATACCGACCGTGAAGGCATGCTCGTAGAGGGCTTCGACGAGTTGTCGACCATGTATGTCAACTACAACTACCCCTATTACCCGCAGCACATGGAGCGCATAAGCGGTTTTGAGAAGGATAACGATTACATTGAGATGAAGGTAAAAGTGCCTGAGGTGGTGCCCGACAAATTCGCGAAGATTACGGAGATGGTGCGCAAGCGCTATGGTTTGAGCGTTCATAAGTTCACACGTCGCGAACTGGTAGACGAAGGCTATGGACGAAAGGTGTTCGATCTGCTCAATGCCACCTATAAAGATCTTTATGGTTTCAGCCAGCTGTCGGATGCCCAGATCAGCAAGTTGGTGAACGACTATATCAAGATAGCCGACCTGAACCTTGTCACAGCCATCTTCGATGGTGACAACATGGTGGGCTTCGGCATTACCTTCCCCTCGTTCTCACGAGCTATGCAGAAGACGCGCGACGGTCGTTTCCTGCCTTTCGGCTGGTGGCACATGCTAAAGATTCTGAAATGGCACAAGACAAATATTGTCGACCTGTTGCTCATTGGCGTATTGCCGGAATATCGTGCAAAGGGAGCTAATGCGCTGATCTTCGACGACCTCATCCGCTGGTTCCAGCGTTACAACTTCGAATGGGCTGTGACTGGACCGCAGATGGAGACCAACGAAGGCGTGCTCTCACAATGGCAATACCTGGAGTCGACCATTGTTCGTCGTCACCGCTGCTACAAGAAAAACTTATAACGGGAACTTACGAACGATGACACCCTGATAGGTGGTAATCGTCAGGTGAATACTATCAGGGCGATCCTCTGGCAACAGGACGCTGATATACTTGCGATTTGTGTAATATTCGGGTGTGTCGCCCTGAGCATGCAGAAAGCGGTAATAAGCCGTACGCGTCTGGTCGGCATTGACCAATACCGTATCCTGAGCCATTCCTATGGAATGTATGCCTTCTTCATCATCGACACGGCCTGTCTTAAACAGTAATCCCATATTAAGGTATTTGCCGCTTTTCGCCAGCCAAGCACTCTCAAAGCCCACAGGATCCTCAGGTGTTTCCTTCATCTTCCAGTGCTCACGGGGTTTCAGCGTAGGCACCGTACCCGCTGACACGACGTCAGCCTGAGCATTCTCCACCTTATTATAATATATAATAGTGCGATAGGTAGTGTCGGCGGTCTCAATCCACTTGGCTGTATAAGGCTTCGAAAAGCGATAGGAATCACCATCGTCCGTGACAAAGCTAACACCCTGTTTCTGGGCATCAATCGTCATGTCGGCAAAGTCGGCAATCATCAGCGAATACTCGCCTTCACCTTTCTCGTAGCTATCCATCTCACAAGAGATGAGAGCGAGACTGAATAGAAAAACAATCCATTTCTGCATAGCTATTTCTTTGCTTTTAGATAATTACGGAGCGGATTGGCATACATGGTCAGCATGCGTTCTCGCAAAAAGGCCTCGTCCTTATTGGGAATATTTATTTTAGCTAACTGTCCCTGCAGATACTGTTCAAAACGCTCGACATCAGCTGCGGTATAATGATTGGAATCAGCTGAGGCGCCAGCATGTTCCAACATATCCAAGGCAATATAGTTGCAGGGATAGAGGCGGTAGTTACGATGCAGTTCTTGGTCCATACGCTGGCTAAGAGCAGCATAGAACTCATTGCGAGGCAAATCCTTCAGCTCATCAATCCATGTATTGACTGGTTGCGCACAATGATAATGGACGCGGCCCTTATAGCCGAAGATGCCCGTCTTCATATTGTCGAGATCATCCTGGCGCGATTTCTTGAAGGCAGGATTGTCGCGTTTCTGCTGAAACTCCTGTGCCTTGAGATAGTCGCAGGGGTCATATTCATAACTGATAGTCAGCGGGACTATGTTCAAATCGCGAAGCTTATCAACATTGTCGCCCTCGCCTCCCATAGCCAACATCTTCAGAACCGACTCCTGAGTACGGTCGTCACTATCCTTAGCCCTACCCTCGCGCTGGGCTATCCAGATATTCTCCTGCTTCTGGGTAACAGCAAAATGGATATAGCTACTCATGAGCTGCGAAGAGCGCATCATCTCGTGAGCCGTCAGTCCACGACGAACGGTAAAAGCCTTGTTCATGCGTACCAACCGCTTGATCCAAGGATAGATAAGCAGGTTGTCGCCAATGCCAATCTCCACCGTAGTAGGATAGCCATGATTGACCAATAGCACATCGAGGAAAGCAGAGTCGAGCACAATGTCGCGATGGTTGGATACGAAGGTGTAACGCAGCGCCTTATCCCTAGGCAACTGAGCCTCATCGAACGTACAGCCATCTGTATGCTTACGGATAATCCAGTTGACCACAGGTTTCATGAACCGCTTCTGGAAATCGAGCGGTGTCTTGATACCTGTAAACGCCAATCGTAGAAGACCGTTGCGGATACCTTGAGGAAGCCAAGGAGCAAAGCCCTTCAGCACGAGCGAGAACTGGCGGTCGTGTATCAGGTCGTTGAAGGCCCGCTGCATCTCACCTTCCCCATAAGGACGTATCTCGTCAAACTCTGCAGGAATATTCATAATATGCTAGAACTGGTTTTCAACAATATCTGTCAACACATCCTTCATCTCCAGACCAGCGGCTTTCACCTGCTGGGGAATGAAGCTCGTGGGAGTCATGCCTGGGGTGGTGTTCACCTCAAGCATCGAGATCTTTCCTTCCTTCGAGATGATATAGTCGATGCGGATAATACCGTTGCAATGCAGGATATCATAGATATGACTGGTAATCTCACGAACGCGACGTGTCACATCCTCAGGAAGACGGGCGGGGGTAATCTCCTGTACCTGACCGTTATACTTGGCATCATAGTCGAAGAACTCGTTGCTGGTCACCACCTCAGTAGCAGGCAGCACCACCGATTTCTCCTTGGTCTTATAGACACCAATGGATATCTCAGTACCCTCAAGGAACTGCTCGACCATAATCTCAGGGCTCTCCAACATGGCCTTACGGATGGCAGGAGCCAACTGGTCCTTGTTCTTGACCTTGCTGACACCAAAGGAAGAACCATCGGCAGCAGGCTTCACAAAACAGGGCATACCGATGCGACGTTCTATCTCGTCGTCGCTGACCAGCTCTTCATAACCCTGACGTATAAGCAGCGAATCGGCCACGCTGACACCATAGCCACGCAGATACTGGTTGAGCACAAACTTATCGAAAGTCATAGCCTCCACCAACACGCCACTGGTTGAATAAGGCAGGTCTATCAGGTCGAAATAGCCTTGCAAGAGACCATTCTCACCTGGCGTACCATGAATGGTGATATAGGCATAGTCGAAAAGCTTGGCCTTGCCATCTTCCACAAACGAGAAGTCGTTGCGGTCAATACGTGCTGTCATGCCTCCAGGCAGTTCCACATGCCAGTCCTGTCCTTTGACATCGACAATATAGACGTTGTAACGCTCCTTGTCGAAGAAAGAATAAAGGCCTTGAGCAGAGCGCAACGATACGTCGTGCTCTGAAGAATCGCCACCACAGACGATTGCAATGTTTTTCTTTAATTGTTTCATATATTATTTTCTTTTTCGTTATTTCGTTATTTCGATACTTCGAGTATAATTCCGCCACTTGTCTATCAGCGCCTGCATGTCGTCAGCCAGTTCGCTGGTGAAGTCCATCTGCTGTCCGGTTACCGGATGCACAAAACCCAGCGTCTTAGCGTGCAAGGCTTGTCGTGCACAGAGTTTCAGACAGTTTTGAATATAAGCCTTATACGAGGCGGTACGTTCTCCGCGCAGGATCTCCATGCCCCCATAGCGCTCGTCAGCAAACAACGGATGTCCGATATGTTTCATGTGGGCACGTATCTGATGCGTGCGACCTGTCTCCAACCGGCACTCCACCAATGTGGTATAGCCATAGCGCTCCAACACCCGATAATGCGTGACAGCACTCTTACCAATATCGGAGCCTGGCGGGAATACAGCCATACGCTGGCGGTCCTTGGGGTCACGTCCTATGTTGCCTTCTATTCGACCTGTATCCTCAGTGAAGTTGCCCCATACCAATGCCTGATAACTGCGGTGCGTATCGTGATTGAAGAACTGGGCACCCAACTCCGTCTTGGCCTCAGGCGTCTTGGCGATGACCAGCAAACCGCTGGTGTCTTTATCTATCCGATGCACCAGTCCCACACTGGGATCGTTAGGGTCGTAGCTAGGCAGGTTACGCAGATGCCACGCAATAGCATTTACCAAAGTACCGTGGAAATTGCCGACACCCGGATGGACCACCATTCCTGCGAGCTTATTGATGACCATCAATTGGTCGTCCTCATAGACAACATCCAGCGGAATATCCTCCGGTTCTATGGTCGTATCATAGTGCGGACGGTCGAGCATCAGAGTGATAATATCACCTGGGCGAACCTTGTAGTTGCTCTTCACCACCTGACCATTCACCTGAATAAAGCCTGCATCGGCGGCTTTCTGAATGCGGTTGCGGGAAGAGTGCTGTACATGCTCAGACATATATTTATCGATACGCACAGGTTCCTGTCCACGATCCACCTCCATACGGAGATGTTCGTAGAGCTGTGGAGAGTCTTCTGTCGTCGACTCTTCATCCAGCAAGTCTATGTCATCAATCAACTCTTCCTCAGTCATATTTATTCACTTGCGGGTTGTTCTGTTACTTCCGTAAACTCGTCGACTTCATCACTTCCACCGTTTGAAAACTCGTCGCCCACGTAGTCGATGTCTTCGGTATCATCAATAGTACCCTGACCAACCATCAGCGTCAACGGATAATCAATGGGGATGCGGTCGCCATTCGACACACGACGACCTCTGCATACGATACCATACACCCAGTCTTTCTCGCCTGGCACATACTGATGAGGCTGTAAGCGGAAACCCATAGCCGTCAACTTAGCTTCTGCCTCACGGACACTACTGTTATCCACCACATCTGGAATGGCAAAGGTGGGTGATGAGGGGGAATTGACCGTTACATAAACGGTATGTCCCTCTTTCACCTTCTGGCCTGTACCAGGCATCTGCGCCAAGATACAATCAGCTGGCAGTTTCTTATTATAGCCTGAGTCGCTCACCTGAATGACCAAACCTTTCTCCTCTAACAACAGACGGGCCTTCTGATAAGACATTCCTTCTATCTTGGGCACTTCAATGCCCTCGCCATGATGGGTATAGAGGTCGAGGCCGAAGCCGACACCCACACAGAGTAAAACCACCACAACTACCATCGCTAACAGATTGAAAATCAGGTAGCGACTGAATATTTTGCTTGCAAATACCTTTGAGTCCATGATACTTCTTGTACTATTCGAAAGCAAAAGTACAAAGAAATATTGAGACAACAAAAAAATTGGGTATATTTTTAAAAAAATACACCCAATTCTTATTCGTGACTTGTCAGGAATTACTTTCCGTGATGCTCGTCTGATACAGTTAACTTCTTACGGCCCTTAGCGCGGCGAGAAGCCAGTACGCGACGACCATTCTTTGTTGCCATGCGCTCGCGGAAGCCATGCTTGTTGACGCGGCGACGATTGTGCGGCTGAAATGTTCTTTTCATTGTTTTATCTTTATTTTATTTGTTGAAATTCGTCGATTCGGGCTGCAAAATTACATAATTATTTCTAATTGTGCAAGTTTTCCGTTAATTTTTTCACTTTTCACTTCTCACTTTTCACTTTTTTTTGTACCTTTGCACCCGCAAAATGACATTTTACATATTATAATAGCATATTTTTATGATCAACTCACAAGACATTAAGAAAGGTACCGCCATTCGCATGGACGGAGCCATTTGGGTTTGCATTGACTTTCAGCACCGTAAGCCCGGTAAGGGAAACACCATCATGAACATCAAGATGAAGAACGTTACTGATGGTCGTGTGCTGGAGCGTCGTTATAACATCGGTGAGAAGCTGGAGGACGTAGTCATTGAGCACCGCGACTACCAGTATCTCTATGAGGATCAGGAAGGACGTATCTTCATGAACCAGGAGACTTTCGAGCAGATTCCCATTGCCAACGACCTCGTAATCGGTCATGAGTATATGAAGGAAGGCGACGTTGTATCTGTAGTCAGCGACACCACCGATGGCACCATCCTCTATGCTGAGATGCCCGTGAAGACTATTCTGCGTGTTACTCACTCAGAGCCTGGTATCAAGGGCGACACCGCTACCAACACCTTGAAGCCCGCAACATTGGAGACAGGCGTTGAGGTACGTGTTCCCCTGTTCATCAACGAGGGTGACCTGATTCAGGTTGACACCCGCGACGGCTCTTATCTGGCTCGCGCTAAGGAGTAATTTCCAATTGACAATTGATAATTGATAATTGACAATTGAGATACTCAATTATTGTCCCAGTCTACAATCGGCCCGACGAAGTGGACGAACTGCTTGAGAGCCTTTGTTCTCAAACGTTCAAGGACTTTGAAGTGGTGATAGTAGAGGACGGTTCACAAAAACCATGCAAGGATGTTTGCGACAAGTACGCAGACATCCTTGATTTACATTATTATTATAAGGAGAACAGCGGACCCGGACAGAGCCGCAACTATGGTGTCGAGAGAGCCAAGGGTGACTATGTCCTTATTCTCGACTCTGACGTCGTGCTGCCTACAAGCTATCTTGAGGCTACGGACAATTCTCTCACCTCTCATCTCTCACCTCTCACCACTATCGTTGCCTGGGGCGGTCCTGATGCCGCTCATCCTTCGTTTACCCCAGTTCAGAAGGCTATCAGCTATTCGATGACCTCCTTCTTTACCACAGGTGGCATCCGAGGGGGCAAGGCCAAGCTCGACAAGTTCTATCCCCGTTCGTTCAATATGGGCATCCGTCGCGATGTCTATAACCAATTGGGAGGCTTTACCAAGATGCGCTTTGGCGAGGATATCGATTTTTCATATCGCATCGTAGAGGCTGGCTATAGTCCTCGTCTCTTCCCTGAGGCATGGGTATGGCACAAGCGTCGTACAGATTTCCGCAAGTTCTTCCGTCAGGTATACAATAGCGGTATTGCCCGCATCAATCTGGAGAAACGCCATCCTGGCACCATGAAACTGGTTCATCTGTTGCCTATGGTATTTACCTTAGGCGTCATTGGTTGTCTGTTGCTTGCTGCTTTAGGGACAGGATTGTATATTGAGGGTGAATGGCTCGATGCCAATGGTCTGCGTCCTGATGACAACATGCATCAAGGCATAGGATTTGTCTTCTGTATTCTAGGATTATTGCCGCTGCTGCTTTACAGCCTCATCATCTTCATCGATTCATCCATCAAGAACCGCAGTCTGTGGGTAGGCCTGCTTTCTATTCCTGCCGCCTTCGTACAACTGATGGGCTACGGCTTTGGCTTTATCGAGTCGTGGTGGAAACGCTGTGTACTGAAGAAGGATGAGTTTACAGCTTTCGAAAAGAACTTTTATAAGTGATGGAAAAGCTAACAATAGCCAACTGGTCGGAAGACGATCAGCCACGAGAAAAACTACGCGACAAAGGACCTCAGGCACTCAGTAATGCTGAGTTGCTGGCTATACTCATTGGTTCAGGAACTCCCGGAACCAGTGCTGTCGAACTGATGCAGAACGTGCTGAACGACTGCAACAACAACCTGAACACACTGGGAAAGATGACTATTCATCAGCTTTGCGACTACAAAGGTATTGGCGAGGCGAAAGCCATCACCATACTGGCTGCCTGTGAATTGGGCAAACGTCGCCAGATGGAGACACCCGAAGAACGCCCTGATGTCGGCACAGCTACGCGCATCTATAACCACATGCGCCCCGTGTTGCAGGATCAGGATGTGGAAGAGTTCTGGATACTGCTGATGAACCAGAATCACCGGCTCATCAAAAAAGTGCGCATAGCCCATGGAGGAATCAGTGAGGTGGCTGTCGATGTCCGCATCATCATGCGTGAGGCTCTGTTAGCCAACGCCACCATACTGGCCGTATGTCATAATCATCCGTCAGGCAGTCTGCGTCCCAGCCAACAGGACAACGACCTCACCTATTCCATCCAAAAGGCTTGTCACACTATGCGCATTCACTTCCTCGATCATGTCATCGTCACCGATGGCGCCTATTACAGCTATCACGAGGAAGGGAGAGTCTGAATCTGTTTTTATTTGTAATATTCGATGGTGCGGGTCTGCTCCATCTCTTGTCCCATCATCGATGTCTTGCGGCTGATCCAGTTGCCGTGATCGTCGTATTTATAGTCTGTATAAGGACTATTCATCTCGTTGCCACCCATATTGATGGTCTCTGAGGCAGGAGCACCTTTCTCATTATAGGTACGTGTGGTCGTAAAGTCCTGTCCCATCATGTTCATCGACTGACTCTTTACACGACCGTTCTCCCACTTGTAGGTAATCGTCATCTCCTGACCCTGGAAACTCATTGTGGCCGACTGCAGATAACCATCAGCGTCATATTTGGCATCGCTCATGCCTTCGCGCTGCATCTTACCGTCTTCGGTGAAGGTTACGACAATGTCACGTCCCATCATCTGGCTTGTAATTGACTTTACTGCACCTGTGGCATCGTTAGCCTCGACGTCGTGGAACTTTGTTTGGGCTTGCACGGCAAATGACACAGCCAGCATAGCCATCATCACAAATACTTTCTTCATAGTTGATACTTTAATTTTGTTATGTTAAAAAATAAATCATCCTTTTGACGAGTCTGTATAAAAAAGGTTTAATTGCTAGTATGCTTTTTTACTTCTCTATGTGCTGCAGCTGCGTGTCACCTGGCTTGAACAGCAGACCACTACACTTCTTGGCATCAGCCTTGTAAACTTTCAGTTCCACCTTGTCCCACTGAATCTGATCAGTACGTTGGGCCAATGGAGCATGAGGAATCAGCGAACCATCTCGAACGAGAATCACAGCAGGTATCTTGCCGGCCTTGATAGTCTGCCAGCCACCCTCATAGACCTTGCCCGTCTGATAGTCTATCCACTTACCCTTAGGCAGGTATACGGAACGCTCGTTGCCGCTCTCCAGCAATGGGGCTACAAGCATCTGCGAACCAAACATATAGGCATCCTCCACAAGCCATGCTCCTGGGTCGTCAGGAAACTCCACCAGCAGGGCACGTACCATCGGCAGACCACGCTCTGAACAGTCTTTAGCCTGGGCATAGACGTAAGGCATGAGTTTGTATTTCATCTCGGCAGCCTCGCGGAAAGCTTTTGTGAACGACTCGCTGATGAGCCAAGGCTCGGTAGGAGGCGCACCATGGGCACGCGTATGCGAACTCAGGAAACCAAAGGGCAGCCAACGACGGTAAATATCCTCAGGCGAAGCGGTCACAAAGCCGCCCATGTCATGACTCCAGAACGAGAAACCACTGAGTCCGAACGATAATCCGCCACGTAAATCGCCAAGCATACCAGTATTCGTTGTAGCCGCATCGCCACCCCAGTGCAGGGCATAACGCTGGCTGCCAGCCCATGCCGAGCGTGCCCAGATGACACCCTCGTGTGGATATTGACGCTCTACAGCCTCCCACAGCGCCTTATTATAGCGCAGCGGATAGAGGTTGTGTTCGTAAAGTCCGCCCTTACCGCTATGGTAGAAGCCGTTATAAGGTGCCGCCTCACCAAAGTCACATTTGATGGTCGACACACCTTGTTTCAGCAGCCCCGTTATCTTCGACTGATACCAGGCGACGGTCTGCGGATTCGAGAAGTCGAGCACGGCATCCTCGTAGGGCATACCGCCATCGGCATTCCTGACATGCAAGTTGTTTTCTACAATCTCTTTAAAGAATCGGTTCTTGGGCGTAAAGTACGGCAACTGCCACAGACAGGTATGGAAACCATCCTTAGCCATCTGGCGCAGCATACCTACAGGATCCTTGAAACGGTCCTTAGCAAACTCGTAGTCGCACTGCCAGTCTACACCAAACCAGCCTGTATCGAAGTGGATAACATCCGATGGAATCTTGTGTTTTCGCAGCTGACGGGCTATCTCCAGTCCTTCCTCCTGCGAGAAATAGGTGATACGGCTCATCCAGGTTCCGAAGGTCCACAACGGCAGCATAGGCGACTTGCCGGTTATATTGGTATACTCGTTGAGGATGTCCTTTGGTTCACCGAAGAATACAAAGAGGTCCAACTGTTCGTCAGCCATAAACAAGCGCGAGGCTCCTATATACGACGCACCGAAGTCGGCTGTAACAGGAGCAGAGGTATGCATGAAGATACCATAGCCACGATTCGAGAAGAAGAATGGCACGGGTTTATACTGACCGTCGGTCTCAGGGCCCTGTGGGTCGGTCACCATCAGCTGCATCTTCTGTCCTACCTTGTTCAGGGCACCAAACGACTCTCCACCGCCATAGATGCGCTCGCCAGGGGCTATCGTCCACACAGGATTCACGCTACGTGAGTTGTCGCTGCCCCGCTTAATAAACGAGAACGGCAATAGTTTTACCTGGCTTGAATCGTTGTCGATGATATGGCGCGTCTGTGTCATCACCTTGCCGTTCTTATCCTTCAGCACGATGCGCCATGGGTACTTCTGTATCTCAATGCAGCCATAGGCCGTTTTGTATGCAACAATGTTACCGTTACTCTTTGCTTGCCATGCGTTGGAAGTAGGCACCGCTCCTGCCAACATCAGGCTCTCACTGTCCTTGCGTGGCGCCTCTATAGGCGAAGTAGCCATACGGATGCGTACACAGCGGGGACTCACAAAGTCGATCTTCAACCGCAGGTTAGGGTCGTTATCGTACTGTGTATCAGGAAAGTCGAGCATCTGCATCCTGACAGGCCAATAGCCATTCAGGTTGAATGCCTGGCGCGGACTGAGCCGGTAACGCTTCCAGTTGACCATTCCCTCGCCCTTCGTCACATCAAACGAAGCCAGCGAGTCGGCCAGGAAATACGTATTACTCAAGTCAGAGAAGTCGCCCGACTGGTCTTTAGGCATACACTGGAGGTATTGCACCCCTGCCGATGTTTGTAACTGCGCCTGCGCTGTCATCGCCACAGCTGCCAGACATACCATACTGATTATCTTCTTCATCGTTCACAAAGTAGGTTAGTTCATTTTGAGGACAAAGGTACAACATTTCCATGAAATTTATGGCGTCTGGCAACTAAATTTGATTTTTTTTTCATATCTTTGCAAACGAATTATATGCAATGTTAAACTTTTAGATATACGACTATGAGCAAAATCAAGACTATCGGAATCCTGACATCGGGCGGTGACGCTCCAGGTATGAACGCAGCCATCCGCGCCGTGACGCGCGCTGGTATCTGCAACGGCTTCACCATCAAGGGCATCTATCGTGGCTACGACGGACTGATCAAAGGCGAAGTGAAGCAGTTTACGACGGAGGACGTCAGCGGTATCATCACCCGTGGTGGTACTATCCTGAAGACCGCCCGCAGCAAGGAGTTTATGACGCTAGAGGGCATGCAGAAGGCCTACGAGACCTGTAAGAAGGAAGAGATTGACGCACTGGTGGTCATCGGTGGTAACGGCTCGCTGACAGGTGCGTGGAACTTCGGCGTGGAGTTCGACTTCCCCTGTATCGGACTGCCTGGCACCATCGACAACGACCTTTATGGTACTGACGCCACCATCGGTTACGACACGACGATGAACACCATCATGGAATGTGTGGACAGAATACGCGATACCGCCAACTCTCACGAACGCATCTTCTTCGTCGAGGTGATGGGCCGCGATGCCGGCTTCCTGGCACAGAACTGCGCCATTGCCTGTGGTGCAGAGGCAGCCATCGTACCTGAGGAGGTTACCGATGTCGACCAGCTGGCAGCCTTCATGACGCGTGGTATCCGTAAGTCAAAGAAGTCGTGCATCGTCATTGTTTCTGAGAGTCCCAAATGCGGTGCCCTTTACTATGCCGACCGTGTCAAGAATGAATTTCCCGAATTCGACGTGCGCGTCTCCATCCTCGGCCATCTGCAGCGTGGTGGCAGTCCCTCGGCCCGCGACCGCGTTCTGGCCAGCAGCACAGGCGTGGGTGCCATCGAAGCTATCAAGCAGGGGCAGCGCAATGTCATGGTGGGCTATCGCAACAACGACATCGTCTACGTACCCTTCTCTGAGTGCATCCGTACCGACAAGCGCTTCGATAAGCGACTCATCACGGTTCTCGATGAGCTAAGCATATAATATTATAATAAAAGGTGAGAGGCAGGAAGTATCTAATCATGATTGTAGCCATCATGATGGCTGCCATGAGTAGTGAAGTAAGAGCCCAAAAATCGCCTGTGGGCATTGTCAGCACGCAGGATTCGGTGAAGAGCATCCAGTTCGGTGTGATATCGTCGGTAGCGACTGATGGTGGTCACGGCCTGCAGCTGTCAGGCGTATCCAACCGAACGTAAAATGGCTTTGCGTCAGTATGCTGATGCTGGGAGTCATGGTCTTAGTAGGATGTACCGACAATATTGATGCACCCGTCAACCCAGTGGAAGAAGCTGTAGATGAAGGACCTTCGTATACAGAAAAGACTGTCGACGTGAATCGCGACGGAAAGGCCTACGGGCAGGTGACGCTACGCTTCTATGCCGACATGCCCAACGTACCCTATATCTCAGTGGCCGACTTCCACAAGGTGATGACGGGCGGTCAGACGATGAAGGTACAGCGTCAGGGCAACCTCTACGAGCTGACTACCCTCGACGACAAGGTGCTGGTGAGCACTGCGCTTGATATGTATACGATTAACAAACTCGATCCGGACTTTGCCGCCAAGCCCTATCAGCAGACGGAGGTCACAGCCGATATGGCTAAGTACCGCTATCAGGAGCTATGCTTCGTGTTCGACAACCTGTTCGGATACCCTGGCCGTTCGCCCATGGAACAGAACGGAATGGGCGAGAAAGGCTTCGATGCCACCTTGGACGTAGTGGAGAATGGTCCGGTGATTAAGCGTTTGCTGCAGTCGGCCAACAACATGGACTTTGCCTGGGGGAGAATGGCACTGCAATACCTTGTCCACGATGGCGGTCACACCAATGTCAGAGCAACGGCTGGTGTGCCCGACAAAATAAGTGCAGACTACGTCCAACGCATGCTGGCTGTGGAAGCCAACTATCCGGAGGCTTCTGCTATGTTTGAAAAAAATGTCAAGGAGCTGAATGAACGCTCGAAAGTGATGACGCAACTGGCGGAGCTGCGCCGTCAGGCCTATGGCGACGTGCTCTATAAGGCGAACAGCCAGAAGACGCTGGGTGTCATCATCATCAATTCGTTTGCCGATCAGGACGAAAAGGCATGGAATAAATACTATGCAAGCCCCAAGGGCGACAGCGACTGGCAGGAGCTGATGCAGAACTACGAGAAGGATAACTGCATCGCCTTTCTTTATGCCCTCGGACAGGCTAAGAAAGACGGCGTGAAGAACCTCATCGTCGACGTCACGCAAAATGGCGGAGGATCGTGCGACATCGTGGCTGCCACTGTGGCCATGCTGCGCAAGAATCGGACCGTTCAGTTCTGGTCGCAGGACGCCCTGGAGGGCACGAACAAGATTACCACCTATCAAATAGACACTAATTTCGACGGTGTGTTCGACGAGCGCGACGACACCTATCCCAAGTTCGACTGTAGCGACATGAACATTGCCGTGCTCTCCAGCTGGTTGTCGTTCTCGTGTGCTCACCAGTTCACCACCCTCATGAAGGATTACGACTTTCCCATCATAGGCGAACACTCGGGCGGGGGAACGTGCTGCATACAGGTCATGCTGACGCCCGACGGACAGCACTACATGATCTCCACCTATCGCGACCGTTCCACCGACAAGAACTTCGCAAATACCGATTCAGGTATACCTACCAACGGCGGCTATGCCTTCGACTACGCCCACTTTTATGATCTGGACTACCTGACCACGAAGATGCAGGAGTTGTATGTCAACAAGTGAAGGCCTGTGTATCATGGGGGCAGCCCCATGATACATATAGAAAATAATTCACTCTTCCTTCTTTTATTTAGTTATTTTTTGCTATCTTTGCAGCTGAAAGCTGCGAAATTAATTAAAACAATGAAGATGAAAAAGAATTTAATTTGGATGATGGCTGCCATCCTGACCCCTGTAGCCATGCTGACCTCGTGTACGGACAACATCGACAATGCGTTCCCCACCCGTCCCGCTGGTGAGACTCCAGTACAAACTAAGTTCTGGGAGAAGTTCGAGTCTTGGCAGACAGACAGCTGCTCTGTGGGTGACGACTTCTTCATGCACATGACGGGCAAGTTCTGGTGGAACCCAACGACCATCTATCCTGACGGTCTGATTCCCTATGCTGCGTCGGAGATGTTTGGAAAGACCGTTACGCTGACGGAGGACACAGGCGACCCCGACCTGAAGACCATTCAGGAAGTGGTGAACGCCTCAACGCCTGAAAAAGAGCCCACAGAAGCCGAGATGAACGAGATGGTGGACGCACGCCTGAACGAGATCTGGCAGAACGCTACCACAATGGAACAGGCTATGGAGGCCTTCGGACGCGCTACGGCACTGGGCTATAACAACTATCTGGAACCTGTCATCAAAATCGTTGACGGCAAGCCTACATTTGCGATAGATATCCCCATGCCCCGCTATTATGACGCTTCAAGCTTGGGACCACTCTATAGTAAGGTTCAGCTTCAGGAGCGTCAAGCCTATCGTGGAGGACAGCCGGTGCGCAGAGCTGCTGGAGAGATGGATGCCAACAAGGCCGCATTCATCAAGGGTATGAACCTGGGCGTTGCAGCCGAGGAGGTGGTTTGGGAGAAGTCGGCTAATGAAAACTATGCTGAACTCATGAAAGCCATGCTTGCTCCCGACTCCGTCAAGAAGTTTATCACGCAGATGATTACGCTATACGACGGATTGCTGATCTCTGACGAAATGCTGAAAGCATATACCAGAATACAGTACACCAGTTTAACGGGAAAGACCGTGACACTGCCCCTCCCAAGATATAAGCTGAACAATTTCATCAGGACCTACATGGGTCAAATCTATCGCGTGCGTGCGTTTAATAAGAAATATGTAACGGCAGACATGAAGAAGCAGTATGCCGGATGGTGCGAAGACTTCCGTCAGGCTTTCCAGAAACGACTGGAGAAGAACCAATGGCTCTCGGAGACGACACGCGCCAATGCGCTGGACAAGCTGAAGCACATGGAGTTCTACGTAGCTGCTGAACCTGACTTTATCCCCGAAGTGGCTGCGCCTGCCGTGAAGAAGGGTGACTTCATCTCGCTGGTGCGCCAGATGCGCGACCGTCGTATCAACACCTATCGATGGATGATAGGTCGCAGCAGACGCGAAGTGCTGATGCTCATCTCATACTGCCAGGATCTCTATGACTACTTGGAAGACAATGCTTCCTATTCGTTGTCAACCAATGATGTGACCATCAATCCGTCGAATTTGTTGCCACCATACGTCGATGCTAAAGATGAGGAGCCGCTCACGTTGGTTTCCCTCGGAAGCTCTATCGGTCATGAGCTGACGCACGGATTCGACAGCGAAGGACGCACCTACGACAAATATGGAGCGAAGAAAGACTGGTGGACACCTGCCGACACAGCGAAGTTTGTCCAGTTTGCCAATCAGCTCGTCGAAAACTACAACCAGCTGCTGATGATGCCTTGGGCCAGCAAGACTTTGTATTGCAACGGAAAGGGCACGCTGGCCGAGAATATTGCCGACATCGGTGGATGCTGTTTGGGGCTCGACCTGCTGCTCGCCAGACATCCTGACGCTAATCCTGAGCGGATCAAACAGCTCACCAAGCGCTACTTCCAGGCATGGGCTATCGAATGGAGTAGAACCTATGACTTGGACTTTGCAGAAACCGCCTATTACGGTGACTCACATTCGCAAAGTCGAGAGCGCGTGAATGGTGTGTTGCGTAACATCAATGCGTGGTACGATGCTTACGACATCACGAAGGGCACACTCTATTTGGAGCCTTCGAAGCGTGTAGCCATCTGGTAACGACTAAATAAACCTATAAGAATAAAGTTGTTCTGCGGTAATTGTATGATTGCCGATAGTATCGCTGCAGCTGTTCAGAGAGGAAAGAACGGCTTATAAGTTCTTGGGCGAGTGGATGCTCAGCTGCGAAGAAATCCAGTTCACGTCTGACGATACGGGGAGACAAACCAATGCGACGTCCGAATTCTTCAAAGTCCTGACGACTGACGGTATGGGTATCCGAGAACTGCATCCCCTCGCGGAACAAACCCTTGTCTAATGCAAAGATGCGAGGCTCATACAAGTGCAGGCTTGTGTTGATTAGGTCGTAGGCAGGCGTCAGATGGTATTCACCATCCCCACGGTTCATCAGCGAGAAGTTTTTCAGATGGGCATCGTCATTCAATATAAGGTAGTTGAAAACTACAATACGGAAGAACTTGAGTACTTCGACGGGTGCTGCCTTGGTATAACGACGGATGATCTCGGCACACTCTTCATAGCTCAGATTGCTGTACTTGTAGTCACTGCCGCCATTGGCCTTGGTCAATCCACCCAACGAGGCCAAGTCCTCCTGTTGGTACTTGCCACCATCAGGAGCCACATCGAAGCGGCGCGTCAAATATGCAGCCTCGCCATCGCGGAAGAAGCACAGTGCATTAGCCGCTGTCTCGATATGATAGACCTGTGAGGCTATCTGCATACTCAGGTGTTCATTGGCAGGACAGTATTTTCGTTCCAATAGTGAATACGACGATGGGGCGGGTTTAAGAATATACTGACCTCGCTGCCCGTCAGCGGGTCTTACGAGCTGGTTTTCTGCATTGAGCACCAGGCTTGCCTTGGGCTGTACCCCAGAAAGGGATATGCGCCCTACATGACGGGCGTATTCTTCCGTATCGGCACCTTCATTGTTGGGACTGTCGAAACCCAGAATATGCGAAACTTCCTTGCCGTCAAACAACTGTTTACGGGCAGCAGGCGAATAGGTATTAAAACCTTCAGCCAACGTAGATGGACAAACGTTCAGTGTTTCCATCATGCCATGGGTTTTATGGTTACAGCACCAATCGTATCCTCTTGAGCTGTTGCCAAAAGGATTCCGAAGTCATCATTCTCGTCTATATGCAGCAACTGGGATTGAGTCTGACGATTGGCTCCCTCAGAGAGCATATTGAAGAAATATGGAAAGAGATGGGGACTGCGGTATGACTCCTCACGAATAGGCATGGCAATACAAACAGGGGCACCAGCGTACCCTTTCTGATAGGTGAAGATATACTGGCGGTCGTCCGTCTCTTGCAGGATGCCAGCCTCCACATCGTGAACAAACACCTTACACTGTCTCATAATCCAACGTCTTTAGGTTAATATCTATTGTTAAGCCTAGCGTGTCGAGGATGGTCAGCAGCGTACTAAGCTGCGGATTGCCCTCACCCCGCTCAATAGCCACCAGTGTGTTCAGTCCCACACCAGCCAAATCAGCAAGCGTCTGTTGATTCACCCCCAGATGCTTGCGCCGTTCCTTGATGATTGTTCCTATCTCTTTCGTATTCATATCCTTTCTGCCATAATCACAATATATTGTGATTTCGCTGCAAAGATAGGAAAAAGAAATGAAACCACCAAGAAAAATCACAATAAACTGTGAAATTTAGAGAAACAAGATGAAGAACCAACCCCATGATTCCGGAGGGCCTGTCCCTCCGTGTCCCTATCTGAAATCTCATTTCGTACAGCTCAGCCTATGGCGATAGGATCGGACGGTATTCGAACTGACATTTAGTACCTGCTGTATGTCCTTATCCGTCAGTCCCATATCACTCAACAACAAATAGGTGACGAGTCGGCGCGTAGGAGCCTGATAGGGAAGAAGCAAGTTCGCAAACCTTTGGGCATGAGTATAAGCATAATAGTCAATCAGACACTGTTCGTTAGGACCTGAGAAATGGATCAACGGTTCCCGTCGCATAGCTTGTTCATATAGTTCTTTCCCTTTTCCTAGTCGCGCCGCCGTTTCCTCGCTAAGTCGTTGTATCCTAGTGTTCAGCTGACAGATTTCCTTTTCATGATTCTCATCAGACAAGCGCAGACGTTCTACCTCGTTTTGAGCTTCATTCAGAGCTGTGACCTTCTTACTGACAACTGTCTTCAGTTTCCTGACCTTTATCAGATAGAATATAATGCCGCTAGACATCAGAATAACCACCACTAGCAACGTTATCAATAATCGGTTCTGCTGACGGGTTGCCTCTAAATCTGCTTGTGTAAGGTCGAAATCTTGCTGATACATAGCAATGGATATAGGGCGAACACGTTCGTTATAAACATGTGTTAGGCTATCTGATACGCTTAATAGCCTATACGCTTCTTTATATTGATTAAGACGACAACATAACCTAGCCCTCTTCTTATATGCTTGAATGGATTCTGCAAAAAGGCCAAAACGCAATACTTTTTCTAAATAATTATTGGCTTGAATAGTATCACCCTCAAATAGAGCTATCTCAGCTAACATATTATACTGATATGCCGTATGCTCAATACTATCGGCTTTCAATAAGAGTCGTTTAGCTTCAAGATATTTGTGCTCTTGAATCAACCCGCTTGCGTCATTGGCATAGAATCTGTAAATCATTGTTTTAGCCTTTGGCAAGAGCTCGTTACATTTTGCTCTGTAAAATCGGCTACTATCATTCTGTCCTAATTTGTCAAAGACAAAAGAAACACCATCATATGCCCTGCAAATTAAATTGGAATCATTTAGCAATATAGAACTTTCAAGAAACTTTTTATTATATTTTAGTGCCAAAATGAAGTTAGAAGCTCTTTCGTTTACATTTACTAACAACTCATATACTTTATTCTTCAACAATTCATGTTTTGCTATCTGAGAATAAATCTCAGCTTTTTTCAAATATTGGGCAGATTTTGCTATTTCCCCAATATCTGCTAAAACAGCCCCTCTGTAATAATGAGTATTGGCAATATAGTAATCACAGCCATGTCGATTGTAATAGTCTTCGCTGTATTCAAGGAGTGAGTCACTTTTTATGGGTAAATACAGCTTGTATTGAGATTGAACGGATAAAAGATTGTAAAGAGCTCTTTCCTCCCCTTGTTTCAACTGTGTCGTGTCAATGCCAGACAGGATATTCCATGCACTATCTGTATGTTCCTCCATGAGTTGTTCTGCCATCTTAAGGGTCTTATAGCTGTCTGATTGAGAACAACTATAAGTTAACAACAAAACGCTACAAATGATAATAATTGTTTTCTTCATTGCTACTGGTATTTTGTTTCTCATGCAAAGATAAATTAAAAGGATGATATGCACAAATTGTTTTCACTTTTTTTGTATTTCTGGATCTGTTTTCTCAGAATGCCTAGTTGGAGAGTGTTGCATTTTTGGGTGTTACCAATAATCTCATATCACAAATAACAGCCTGATAATCAATTGGTTATTTTGTATTCCGGCATTGCAACGCCTCTCGAAAATAATCGAGCAAAAGTTTGGAGCAATCATTCCCTTTTTCTAATTTTGCGGTAACAATTGTAACATCTAAAACATAAAACAATGAAAACAAAACTATTTTTTATTCTATTTGCTTTGCTGTCAAATATCAATGTATGTTTGGCAGATGATGGAAACGGACTACCTAATAATATTTGTACCAATTCCCCGTGTTCTAACGACAATGGATGCCATGACAAACAATGTGTAAATGGATGGCCCATTTTTGAAAATTGCGGTTAATAAGCCATATTTGCCAAATGAGCAGAAAAAGAACAATATTTCTGATAGTGCTTACGAACTCTTTATTTTGTGTGACTGCTCAAACAAAGGGGCAGTTACAACAGAGAGATAGTATCTGTAACGATAGCATTTGGAAGAGTGAGGTATTGGACAGTGTCGTAGTGAAAGGTTCTATGGTTGTTCACGACCATGACAAAGACGTATGGACCATTACCGACGAGATGCGGCAGCGCACGTATGACACCAACGAGTTGTTAGGCAAGATACAAGGCTTTTTCTATAACAGGGCGACCAGAAGCCTTTCTTACTTGGGGCGCGATAATATCCGTTTCCTCATTAACGGAATTGAGAAAGAGGCCGACTATGTAGGCATGCTGGCCAACAAGCGGTTTAAGAAGATAGAAATCACTCAGCATCCGACGGGCCGCTACCAAGAATACGATGTGGTTGTGAATCTCATTACAAAGACCGGGTGGTTGGGATATGAAGGTTTTTTACTGGGAAACTTAAATTCCAGCCCTTCAAAAGAGAACAACCAAATAACAATCCCTCGTGCATCCATTTCTTTTACCAGTCCCCAAATAGATGCTTCTGTTAACTATCTTTTCAGTCATAATGATGAACTCAGGAAAGTGAGAATGACTATGACAGAACAGAATCTATTACGTTATCATACTCTCGATGAAAAAGAATCGACTGAGTATTCACAGAGCAATACTCATTATCCATGGGCTGACATTGACTACAAGATCAACAAGAATCACACCATATCATTCAAATACTCTTTTGCATTGCAGGATAACAATCAGAACAGCAATTATCTGATGGAGAAATACGACATCAGTCATAATTTGAGCCAACAGGTTGATCGCTATAGCAGGAACGATATAGAGAGCAAATTTCATGCGTTCAGCGTCTATTATAGAGGAAGCTATAAAGGGTGGAGTCTCTATTCCGACGTTACTTACAGCTATCAGCACGACTACCGCCATTATGACTTTGCTGAGCATGACTTTGTGACCAACACCTATACTGACAACACATATAATGTCTTAAAGTATAATGCTGATGCCAATATCAATATTGGCAAGAAAAGCAAATTTAATGTCGGTTTTCAAGGAACATACAGGAATCTAACTGACGGTTTGTCTGAAAACAGACAGGAAATGAGTTATCATAGTTCATATAGCAGATTCTATGTAAAGCTAAACCATAGCTTTTCAACTCATGTCTCGGGTAGCATAGGTGGTGTGACTGAATATTCTCACTCCCGTAGTTTTAATGACCAAACGGATCACCAACTTCTTTGGGGCGGTAATGCACAGCTGCGTTTCAGAGCTTTGGACAACAAGTTATCGGGCAATCTGGATTACAGATATCAGTTGACATATCCCTCTGCCATGCAATTATCTACTATTAGGCGTACCCTTGATTCGCTGACGGTTAGTTCCGGCAATGCTGGCTTGAAGCGTTCTGCCCGTCACTATCTCTCAGCAAGCCTTTATTATTCCAAGTTCGGACTATGGGCTGTCGTGAATCACGACGGGAATCATCCCGAGTCAGTTTACAAAACATCAAAAGGCTTGATATGGCAAACATATGACAATATGAAGCGGTCCTCATTACGCCTAATGGCATTCTACAAAGACCAAATTAAGTGGAAGAATGCCTCTCTCATGATAGACCTCAGTACTTCCTATCAAAAAGAATCTGTCAAATATGAGTCTGAGCATGCAGATGTCTCATGGACGGAAACCAGTTGTGCCTTAAACTATCAGCGTGACAAATGGGGAGACTTTACGTTAATCTATTGGATGCAACCTCGAAAAACAGTTACACTCCAAAGCACATCGTACACATGTAACAGAAACGGATTTGAATTGGTTTACGAAAAAAGATTCTTAAAGGATAAGCTGATATTTCAGATCAACTATCATCTGCCATTCAAGTGGGCAGCTGACTATGAGTCGTACAGTAACACCTACACACCAGCCTATACCCGCGAATACGCCTATGACAGTTATTCGGCACAGAAAAACATGTTTATAGTGACGGCAATCTTTAGGTTTGATCATGGCCGGCAAGTCAGGAAACTGAATAATCAGCAGGCAACGGCTGAGTAGTCATCAGCCATCACAGTAATTAAGAATGAGACATCTAGTTTTTTTCCGCCAACTCAAGAATCACGGGGCCCGGTCTAGTGATCATTTTGTCACCAAAGTATAATCTCCAGAAATGATCACTCGTACCGAC